>Ga0210409_10000333_pt1 | contig 86563 bp, 72 predicted proteins | sample IncBWH17MmetaG_FD_161649 | JGI IMG/M metagenome (GOLD analysis project Ga0210409, IMG submission 161649) | Forest soil microbial communities from Barre Woods Harvard Forest LTER site, Petersham, Massachusetts, United States - Inc-BW-H-17-M | ecosystem: Environmental > Terrestrial > Soil >... | reverse complement strand
AGATTCTCCAGCAAAATCCGCAACGAAAACGGAAGCCGCGTCAGATTCACGCCGCTATCAGCCACAGCCTTCAGACGAAAGATCGTGTAGTTCGTAGAACCGGACTTCAAGGTTGCCTTGCTTTTGAACGAATCAGGATGAGCAGTCTGAGGGGTCGACATTTTTTCTTCTCCAAAGCGCTTATTTCAGCGCGAAGTAGGGGCCGTGGCTCAAGATGCAACCACAGGCGGCGACGGGTGAAGCCTATCAAATTTTCAGGGAAGGAGTATGCGTGTCAGCGACCGCGGTCAGGGCGACCGTGGCGAAAGCGCTTCGTGGTTGGAAGACAGCCTGCCATCGAAACCATTTTACGTCCGTTCGGCCACGAGGTACAGACGATGCCGAAAAAGTCATCAACGTTGCCACCGTAAGAATCGCAATCTGGTAATAATCACTCATCTTTCTCCACATACCTCCACCGAATTAACCCGCAAAACGCATCTCACCTTAGATATTCGGGTTAATCCCGAAAGAGGACAGAGCACCATGACTGCAATACTTTCCAGGTCCAGCAGATATTCTCTAATCGCCGCAATCGGAATCGGCTCACTTACCGGAATCGCATCGATTACAGGTTGCCATAAGGCCCCCGATGCAGCCGTTACAACCAACGACTCCGGCCCCGATCCCGCCGACGCTAACCTTGCTCCGGCCAATGGTACCCAAAGTACCCAGCAGCAAGCAGCGGTCCCCGTCTCTCGAACCGCTCCAGCCCGTGCCCTGCCCGTACGCCAGGAAAACGAGAGCCAGCAAAGCGCCGAAACATACGCTGAACCTGGCACCCAGCCCGAGCCCCAGCAGGCCCAGCCCTACTCCAATCAGGGCGACGCAGCCGATCAGCCCTACGACCAGAACTACGAGAATCAGGTAGACGCCGGCCAGCAGGCGCTCGAAGCCGAAGCCCCTCCCCCGCCACTCCCTACCTACGAGCAGCCCGAAGCTCCCGCCCCCAACTACATCTGGACACCCGGCTACTGGAGTTACAGTCCCATGGGCTACTACTGGGTTCCCGGAGCCTGGGTCCTCGCTCCCTATCACGGAGCGCTCTGGACTCCCGGCTACTGGGCCTACGTCGGCAACCGTTACCGCTTCCGCCCCGGCTTCTGGGGCTCTTACATCGGCTTCTACGGCGGCATTAACTACGGCTTCGGTTACACCGGCTACGGCTATCACGGCGGCTACTGGCACGGCGACAACTTCTACTACAATCGCGCCGTCAACCGCATCAACGAAACCCGAATCACCAACGTTTACAACCGCACCGTCGTCGTCAATAACTACAACAATACCTACAACACCTACAACCGCATCTCCTACACCGGAGGTCCCGGTGGCATTCCCGCCCGCCCGCGGCCTGCAGAGATCGCAGCCATGCGCGCCCCCAGAACGCCTCCCATGGCCACCCAGATTGCGCATCAGCAGCAGGCCGCTCAAAACCCCCAGCAGTTCTACAGCCAGAACAGGGGCCGTCCAGCCATCGTAGCGGCGCCTCATCCTATAGCCGCCGATCACAACGTCCATCCCATAGTTCGACCCATGCCGGTCAATCTGACGCGCCCAAACCAGCAGCCCTACAATCCCCAGATCCAACAGAATCATCCGGTACAGCCACAGATCCAACCCGCACGCCCGCAAATTCAACCCACGCGTCCGGCACAACCACAGGTACAGGCGACCCGTCCTGCGCAGCCTGCGATTCATCCCGTCGAACCTCAAATCAGGCCGGTTAATCCCACGCCACAGCCTCACCCCGTCGAGCGCCACGCGGAGGTGACGCCCGCACCGCAACCGAAGTATCAGGCAAGACCTACGCCCGAACCACAACCAAGAGCAGTCCCCGAAAATCAGCCCAGACCCGTCCAGCAGGTTCAACCCAAACCTGTCCAGCCGGTCCAACCGAGGCCTGTCCAACCGGTCCAACCGAGGGCCGTCCAGCCAGCACCGCAGCAGATGGAGAGGCGTCAGCCCGCCGAACAGCCCGCGCCCCACGCCCCTTCAGAATCCAGGCTGCAACCCCAACCTCAACAGCACCCCACCCAGCAGTCTCCACACAGAGAAGAGCCTCACCACTAAACCGGGGTGGGTGGATTCAAGGTACAAGTCCAACGGATGTAATCCGTGACCCATCCTTCGCACGGGTTTTTATCGCGCGAAGGATGGGAATGAATACACTCAACCCACAGCTTTGCCGTTGCTTGCTTTTCTCGTTTGTCATCCCGAAGGGAATCTGCTGTTGCAGTTGTCTATTCGCCGTTGTTGTTGTTCTTGCCGTTGCTTCTGAGGTAGAGCGGGGCTTTAGCCCCGCATCTAAAAGACCACCGCAAAGCGGTCACCGCTCTGCCGAAGGCCGGAGTAAAGGCGAAGCCGAAACGACTGATTGATCTATTGCCGTTGTTGTTGTTGTTGCCGTTGCCGTCGCATCTTAGGTACCCAAGGCTGGTAGCCTTGGGCTTTAGCCCCTGGGAGTATGCTTCTCCTATCCGAAAAGACGAACGGCGCCTTACCCACGTTTTTCCATAAAATCCAAGCCATTCAAAATCAATCATTTACAAATAATTCCAAAAATTCCCCAGCAAAACCGCATGTCAAGCCCCAAAACCAGCTAACCCCATACCCACCAATAACATCCCTATTGCAAAAGAGTTATCTCCAATCCCATACAATTAAATTAGAGATCAAAAAAGCCCTGGCCAAAACTGGGGCTTTTGCCATTAATCCCATAAACCCTTTAGAAAGACGATTTTACCCGTAACCCATCTAGAATGACGATTTTACGAAAGGTATAAAAATGTAACTCATTGGTTATAAATATCTTATCCGGTGCAACCCCCCAGGGGGGTAGGTGCTCCGAGAGACGTAAATAGAAATCCCCGGCCGAAGCCGGGGATTTCTATTTCGGGGTTACCGAGCCTTAGAACGTGGTGCTGACCGTCAACCGGAAGGTCTTACGTGGTTCACGGAATTGATAGTTCGCGCCATACAGCTGGATCGCTTCCTGATGCGTAAACTCTCCGGCGCCTGAGTTCGGGAAGAAGCCCCGGAACGTCGCGGCATCGGTAGCAAGCTTCTGCGGAATCGACTCGTAGAGGCGCAACGGGTTATACGCGTAATACAACCGGAAAGGAGCGTTGACGATTGGCAGAATCACCTGCAACTCCGCACCGTTCGACATACGCGGCACATAGTTCGTTCCCGGAACCGTGCTCAACTGAGCCGGGAAAAGAACCTGCGTTCCGCCGAAGCACGCTCCATTGACGAACTGAGGGCATCCATACAGCGGACTGGAGATCGCCGCCTGACCAGCCACGCTCTGGCGCAACTGCCCCGGCAATGCATCGAACGTCATTCCGAAGTCCGTGAAGAATGCGAACGTCACCTGGCTGATGATCGGTATACGATACTCCAGGTTTGCCGTGAAGCTCGTATCGCCGCCAACCGAAGCCAACCGGTAAATCGGCAGTGGAATCTGCACATTTCCAAGCGCCGGATTGGTCGGATCACGCGGAACCGTCGTCCCATCTGGGTTCGTCAGGTTGAACATGATCTTGGTCGGAATGAACGTATACGGTCCAGCCGATCTCACGTCGAAGCCGCGAAGATCCGATTCACCACCGCTGTAAATACGATTGGTCGGCGGAGCGACCTGACCGCCGAAGCCTGCGATGTGCGCAAACTGCAACCGGTAACCCAGAACGTTGTGCCCTTCGCGGTTTACCCGCAGCCCCTTCATCGGGAAGAACTGACGGTAGCTCATCTGCGGCGAATAGTACTTCACATTGCCGCCCGCTCCTGCAACTTGAACAGCAACGTTGAAGTCCTTGCCCGCATGAGGACCAACAGCGCGATCAAGGCTTGAGAACGTAAAGCTCGGCGTGATCACCGACGTGATAATGCCGCTCAGTTGGTTCTGGCCCTGCACGCCTGAACGGAACGCCAGCGACTGGAACACATTGCGCGTGTTGTCGTTGAACGTCGTTACCGACGACCGCGACAACGCGTACGAAGCGCCAACACGGCTTACACCCGTATGGGCGAACAAGTGACGCAGCGGCTTGCTCACCGAAACCGTCAATCCAGTCGTCGACGTGTTGTAGTTCGTCAGCAGTGACTGCTGGGCATTCGTCAGGTTCTCGCTCGCGTTGGAGCCCGAGATCGCGTAGCTCTTCGACGGGTTGTAGTCGTACTTCTGCGTAAACACCTGCACGCCGAGCGAAATCGGCTTGTTGCGGAAGTAGGGCTGCGAGAATCCGAAGCTCAGCCTGCGCGACAGGTCACCGATGTTCGCCTCGACAGAAAGGGTCTCGCCCAGTCCGAGAAAGTTGTTCGTCTCGTAGTTCAAGCCGATGAACGTTCCGGAAAGACCGCTGATGCCGCCGTTCAGGCCGATGGAGTTCTTGCCCTTCTCCTTCAGCTTCAGCAGCAGATCGACCGTTCCTTCATCCGCGTTCTGGCGGCTCTCCGAGTCCTGATCGGCCTTCAGAGTTTCGAAGTAGTTCAATTGATTCAACCGCAGGATGGAAAGCTCCCAGAGACGGTTGTTGTAGATCTGACCTTCTTCGAGCAGCAGTTCGCGCCGAATGACCTTGTCGCGTGTGATCGTATTGCCCGTAAACTCGATCCGCGAGACATAAAACGGCTTGCCCTCATCAATCTCGATGTCGAGATAGATGAGCTTCTTCGCCTCATCGACGCGAGGAGTCGGCGTTCCGACAAAGTTGATGAAGCCGCCTTCGCCATAAGCCTTGCGAAGTTGTTCGAGGCCCTTGCTGAACATGGTTGCGTTGAAAAACTCGCCGTCCTTCTGGGCGAACTGCGCGCGCAGCGCCTTCGTGTTCGGAAATGCCTTGTTGCCCGTAAACGTAATGCCACCGAGCCTGTAGCGCTCGCCCTCTTCTACCGGCATCAGAATGTCGATCCGCTTGCCCCGCGAAGGCCGCAGCGTAAACGGATTGATGCCGCCGGCATCGCGCACATGCGTCGTGGGTTCACTCGTCAGCGCCTTGAAGTAGCCGCGATCGCGATATGCCTGTCGTACCCGCTCCGTGTCCTCGTCCAGCTTGGTCGAGTCAAAGGTCCTAGCGAATAGGTTCTCGAAGATGATGGAGCGCGGTATTCCAATCGGCCTCAGATTCTTCATAGAGGCACGGAGCGTACGGTCGCTGACATTGTTGTTGCCATCGAACGCAATCTTGCCCACCTTCACCGTCGGCCCTTCCTTCACCGTGAAGGTAATCGCAACGGCGGCTGGAGGAATCATCTTGACTTCTGTCTTGATCGTGGCGAACTGGTGCCCATGCGCAGCCAGCAGTTCCTTCAACACCACCTCGGCCCGCTTGATCTTGGTCGGGTCATATTGGCTTTCGACCGATAAACCAACCTTTGCCTTCTTGAAGGCTTCAAGGATGTCCGACTGCGAGATCGCGTTAATGCCCTTGTAGTTGATCTCGCGGATGGTCGGCTTCTCCTTCACGTAGACCACCAGCTGCACGCACTTCGGCGTGTCGACCCGCTCAATGCGCACGTCATCAAAGTACCCGGTGTTCCACAGGGAGTTGAAGTCTCTCTCGACGACCTGGGGGTCATAAAGATCGCCCTCGTGCGAGAACAGGCGCGCCAGAACCGACTCCTTCGGGATACGGCGATTGCCGATCACCTGCGGCTGGCAAAGGGTCTGAACCCCCTGCACGCCAGGCGAAGAGCTCTGCGGCGCCTGCGCAAACAGGGATGGAACTGCTCCAGCAGCAAGGACGGCAATAGACGCAGCATAACCGATGCGGGAGCGGCTGGAGCGCGTGCACACAGGCTTGGTCTTTCTCTTTAGGGAGCTTTCGCCCTCTCGATTCACGGTAAAGATACGCACACCCTCACTGCTCTAAAAATCACGCCCCGCCGATTCCTGTTGGGGGAGTTTCGATTATATGGGAGCGCACCCGTCCTTAGCGAGTTCACGCCGGGGTTCCGAGGTGCCAATCCGCTCAATTATCGGGGAAACAACCGAACTGATCACTTTAAAAGTGCCGTCCAGGCTCAAATGGCGGGCTGACTTGCATCGAGATCGAGGCAAGTCGGGCGTCAAACTTTTTCGCTGCGGCAGCGAGGATTCGCAGATTATTGCTTCAGCACCTTTGCGAAGACGGCGCTATCCACGTTGCCGCCACTCAGTACCGTCCCTACTCTTTGGCCGCCGGTGGCACGATCCTTTAGCAAAGCGGCCAGACCGACGGCGGCTGCGCCTTCGGCTACATTGTGGGTATCGGAGAAGTAGATTCTCATCGCGTTCTCCACCTCATCGTCGTCTACTTCGATGAGTCGTTCGACTCCTGCACGAATGACAGCGAGGGCCTGCGGATCCGGTTTCCTGCAGGCAACGCCGTCTGCGATTCTGGTTGACACGGGGTGTTCGACCACTTTGCCTGCTGCCAATGAGAGCGCCATTGCTGGAGCCAATGTTGAGATTGCACCCACAATCTTTGTCCTCAGGCCCAAGGCGTCCCGCACGGCGATCATTCCGGTGATGTCTGACCCTAAACCGATCGGAACATAGACTGTGTCCATAACCGGGCACGCTGACAGCATCTCCAGAGCCAGGGTTGCGGTTCCTGTTGCGAGAAGTCTGTGATAACTCGGCACCCAGTGCCAGCCGTTTTCACGCTCCAATTGCATGGCATGTTCCAAGGCTGCCTGAAAGTCTTCGCCGTGTTCCACCAACTCGGCGCCTAATCCTCGCATCGCCTGGTTTTTCTCCGCGCTGTTGCCTTTCGGAACGACGATGACTGAACGCAGTCCACACTGCGACGCTGCCAGCGCGATTGACTGCCCATGATTCCCCCGCGTGGCCGACACCACCGTCGACACCTCAGGCCGCTCTCGCCGGAGCCAACCCATATAGACCAGGCCGCCGCGAATTTTAAAGGCTCCCACGGGCGAATGATTTTCGTGCTTTATCCAGACTTCGGCTCCGGCGCGTTTGTTTAAGAGGGGCCATGAATATTGAGGTGTGGCCGGCATCGTTTTGTATATAAGCTCCGCCGCCTGCTTGATCTCTTCCAAGCCCGGTAAACCGTTTGGCATGCACACTCCTCGAAGGCTTGGAAAGCCTCCATTATTTCAAGCGTTGATTATGACTAAGCTTTCCGGACCTCGACCAAGGTTGAGTAGAATGTGGCTCCACCACCGATGTCTGTGAGGCGTTCGCTGGTCAGGGTATTCACATTCGTCCCGTCGCGAGAGAGCTTATTCCAGTCCAGTCTGGCTGCTACGACGCCTTTACCGACATGGCCGTTTACATGGGCCCGCAGCGTGATTTTTCCGCGATCATTGAAGACCACTACATCATCGCCTTCCATGATGCCTCGGGGCAACGCGTCGGTGGCGTGCATCTCCAATATTCCTGCGGTTCGAGTCTCCATTCGTTGATGCCCTGGCAGATTGGCGAAGGTGGAGTTCATGTAGTTGTCGGCTTTCCTCGGAAGGAACTCAAGTGGATATTTTTCTGCTGTCGCGCCTGCACGCGACTCGATAGGAGCAGTGAAGACTGGTGCTGGTGTGAGCTCGCCGCGGCCGCTGGGGGTCTTGAACCACTCCGCGGTAGAAAAAGGCAGCGTTATGCCGTCGTCGTTCACGGGGAGCTGTAGCGGAATGTGTCCTTCGTGTTCCAAACGCTGCCGCGTGATGTTAGCGAACCAAGGGTTTTCCGTGTTCAATGCCTGATCGATCAGTTCATCTTCGCGATCGTCAAAGCAAGGCTCTTCGAAGCCCATTCGCCGCGCCAGCTCGCCAAATATGGTCACATTGTTTCGAGCTTCGCCTAGCGGCTCGATCGCCCGTTGCGAAACCTGAGCGAATAGGTGACCGTACGCTCCTTGTACATCTTTCGTCTCAAGGAAGGTCGCGGCAGGGAGCAATATGTCGGCGTAGTCTGCTGTGTCTGTGAAGAACTGTTCGTGGACAACTGTGAAGAGATCCTGCCGCGTCATGCCGCGCAGAACATCGTTTTGATTCGGGGCCACTGCGGCGGGGTTCGAGTTGTATACGAAGAGTGCCTTTACGGGAGGTCCACCAACACCGGCATCCTCAAGCGTGAGCGCTCGGCCTAACTGGCTCATGTTCACTATCCGTGCCGGCCTGCCGAGCTGGCTCGCCTTCATCAGCTCCGGCAGCTCTAATGCATCGGAGTTGAATGGAAATGAGCCCGAGGTGGAGAGTTGCAGTCCGCCACCCTTGCGCTGCCATGCTCCCGTTAATAGTGGAAGCATGCAGACGGCTCGTGCTGCCGTCCCACCATTTTCACTTCGCTGAATTCCGTAGTTCAGCCGGATCGCAGCCGGTTTGCGGCCGTTGCGTCCAGAGCCCGCATAATCGCGTGCTAGACGCACAATCGTCTCAGCCGCAATGCCGGTTGTGACTTCTACCTTTTCCGGCGAGTGTTCCGGTTTTAACGCGTGGGCCTTCAACTCTGCGAAACCAGTTGTGCAGCGTTCGATGTACTCGCGGTCTTCCAGACCCTCGCGCAGGATCACATGCATCAGACCGAGTGCCAGCGCCGCATCCGTTCCGGGATTGATTACCAGATGCTCATCCGCGAGCGCGGCTGTTCGGGTCTTGTATGGATCGATCACGACGAGACGTGCGCCATTTCGCCGCGCTTCCTCAATAAACGGCCATAGATGGATGTTGTTGCCGTGGATGTTCGCGCCCCATGCAATGATCAGCCCGGCGTGGACGAAGTCCTGGGGGGTAGTTCCAAGCTTTATACCATATACGCTTTTGAGCGCTGTGCCACCCGCAGTTGCGCAGATGGTCCGGTCGAGTTGTGAGGCACCGAGCCGATGAAAGAACCGCCGGTCCATCGACCCATAGCCAAGCTGACCGATTGTTCCGGCGTAGCTATACGGAAGCACGCTTTCGGGACCGAACTCTTCTGTAACACGCTTCAGACGTGCTGCGATTTCATCTAAAGCTTCGTCCCATGTGATGCGCTCGAACGCTTCTGCTTCGTGGCCCTTTATGAGCGGCCCCTTCGGCACGCCGGCCTTCCGGCGCATTGGGTAGAGCAATCTGTCGGGTGAATAGACCCTGTCCAGATACTTCGCCACCTTGCCGCATAAGAAACCACGGGTAACGGGATGCGAGGGATCACCCTGCATTTTCACTGCGCGTCCGCTGAGTTCGTCTACAGTTACAAGAACGCCGCACGAATCAGGGCAATCATGAGAGCAGACTGCATGGACGACCCGCGTATGCGCGGAAACACTGGGGTTCGAGGCCATACATTGATTCTAGTCCACGAGACCACGTTTGCTGCCTGAATGTGACAAGCCGCAGGCATAGCGTTAGTGAGCCGCGATCCTTTGGATCGCTATCCCTACCAGGGCCAGAACACCAGCGATAGTTCCAAATAGTCCAGTCGCAATAAAGATAGTTGCCACGCGCCTCTGCTCTGGCTTCGGTGGGGTGATACCAACCGTCATGATGAACCCGTCCACGATGTTCTCAATAATGCTCATCTCGCACCTCAATCCAAGGGATACGCCGATCTCTACGGCTTTTGTGGTCGATTTCTGCTGAGTCCTGTCTGTTCTTGCTGCAATTCCTTATCATTCAGATTGAGGCTGCGACATTTGCGCCAGAACACTCTCCAACCCGGCGATATCTGCCCACGCGTCTCGGTCATGGTCGGAGACCGCTCCGTTCCACTGCCCATCAGCCATGGCGCAAGCGCGTCGACGCCATGGACTGGACTCATCCTTGAGAGGCACCGCGTCGGCGCAGTCGAAATTCCTGAGCACGAACACCACACCTTCTGCCTGCATCTCCAGACCAGCGGCCCTGTTGAGATGGACTGGCACTCCCATGGCCGCAGCGGTCATTTGAATACAGACGCCGGCAATCTGATTTTTCTTACGCCCGGCACTCGCGACAGCCTTCTTTGGTATGGACCATCGCAGCGCATCATTGCATCGATCGATCCATCGATCCTCGCCATGGCGGCGACGCAACTGGAGCTCAATCAAGTCCCCGACTTTGAGAATCGATGGTCATTTCAGGATGATCAGCTACGTTTGCTTTTGACCGAAATGGAACGCGCGAGGTCACTTCAGGCTCTGCCACGGGTCCACTGTACGGCGATCTTCTCGGGCTCTCACTGTCTGTGGCTCTCATCCGCAAATACGGCCGTACCTCGGCTACTCCTGGGTACCGCAAAGGGGGCATCGCTAGACCGGCATTGAACCGTCTGCTTGATTACATTGGCGCGAATCTGCGATCAGAGATTCGATTGGAAGAGCTTGCCGCTGTGGCGGATCTGAGTGTCTTTCACTTTGCCCGTGCCTTTCGCGAGAGTGTCGGTACTACGCCACACCAGTATGTTCTGGAACGCCGCATCGATATGGCCAAGACGCTTCTTCGGAGCAGCGACTGGAATCTTGAGGCCATTGCCTCAACGACGGGCTTTGCCGACGCCAGTCACTCTCCAAAGCCTTTCGGCGACAAACGGGTACAACGCCAAAGGCCTGGCAACGGCAGATTTAATTTCCGGGCCTCATATATTCAGCGAGGTTAAGTGAAGTGCCGGCGGCGTAAAATCGGGTTCATGTTACGGAGCTATCAGGGGATCGTGCCGGTTGTCCCGGCGAGTTGCTATGTCGATGTTTCGGCGCAGGTGATCGGCGACGTTGTGCTGGGGGAACAGGCCAGCGTTTGGATGAATGCGGTGATTCGGGGTGATGTAAATTCCATTCGGATTGGCGCGAAGAGTAATGTGCAGGATTGCGCAGTGCTGCATGGCATGCGGCATCTTTATCCTGTGATTGTCGGCGAGATGGTGACGATTGGGCATAACGCCACAGTGCATGGATGTGTGCTGGAAGATGCTGTGCTGGTGGGGATCGGATCGACGATTCTGAATAATGCACGGATTGGGGAGGGGTCGATTATTGCTGCGGGAGCGGTGATTCCGGAGCAGACGGTAATTCCGCCGAACTCGCTGGTCGCTGGTGTGCCGGGGAAGGTAAAGAAGACGCTGGGGGATGAGGACCGGAAGATGATTCTACAGTATGCCCAGAATTATTTGGACTATACGACGATTTATTTGAAAGAGCTGGGGAATAAGTAATCGATCCCCGGATCGAGCATGCTGTGGAATAGTGCTTGAACAATATTCAATGACATTCGGATTCGATGTGCTGTAAATGTAAGACATGCGTTTAATATGCAACGCGAACCCGGCAAAGATGGGATGCTGGTAGATGGAGACTCCATGGTTCGGCGGGCTGACCTGTTGCAATGGACGCCAAATGGATCGTCGGCGAAGCTGGTACGGATGGGAACACTGATTGCCACTCCGGAGAATGCGAGCTTGTCGTGCCTCTGATGTGAGTCGCGAGCCTGAGTAGCCTGAAGTTCGTTACACTTGAAGGAATGGCTATCTTGAAGGCAGTACGTGGGACGCGTGATCTTTTGCCGCCCGAGACGGAGCTTTGGAACCGGGTGGAGGCTATCGCCAGGGCGGTGTTTGCGCGGTACGGGTTTGGGGAGATTCGGACGCCGGTGTTTGAGGCGACGGAGCTGTTTGCGCGCGGGGTCGGCGAGGAGACGGACATCGTCTCGAAGGAGATGTATACGTGGGAGGATCGCGGGCGGGCGGACTCGGATAAAGGTCAGAGTTTGACGCTGCGTCCTGAGAATACTGCGGGTGTTGTGCGGGCCTATATCGAACATAAGATGGGCGATACGGGGATGCTGCAGAAGCTCTTCTATATTGGGCCGCAGTTTCGGCGGGAACGGCCGCAACGGGGAAGGTACAGGCAGTTCTGGCAGATTGGGGCGGAGGTGATCGGGCCGGCGTGGTCGGGTGCCGAGAGTGCGCTGCGCGATGCTGAAGTGTTGGAGATGCTTGCTACGTTTTTGGATGAGCTGGGCATAAAGGGTTGGCGGCTGGCGTTGAATTCGGTGGGATCTGCGACAGACCGGCCGAGATATATTGCGGCGCTGCGGGAGGCTCTTGCTCCGGTAAAGGCGGGGATGTGCGAGAACTGCCAGCGACGGGCGGATACGAATCCGTTGCGCGTGCTGGACTGCAAGGAGGCAAGCGACCAGGCGACGATCGATGCTTTGCCTAAAATCGCGGATTATCTGGATGAAGAGTCGCAGGCGCACTTTGCGCAGGTGAAGGCCGCGCTGGATGCCTGTGGTGTTTCGTATGTCGTGGAGCCTCGGCTGGTTCGTGGATTGGACTATTACACCCGAACGACATTCGAGTTTACGATTCCTGATGGAAGCGGGCTGGGGACGCAGAATGCGCTGCTTGGCGGCGGTCGGTATGACGGGCTGAGCGAGATGCTCGGGGGGCCGAAGGCGCCGGGAATTGGATTTGCGATCGGCGAGGACCGGTTGATTCTGACGCTGCAGGCCCAGGCAGGGGAGGCGACGGAGAAGAAGCTGGATGCGTATATCGCTCCGATGGGCGTTCCACAGAATACTGCGGCGCTGGCGCTGGCTCAGGAACTGCGTCGGGCTGGATTGTCGGTCGAGGTTGGCGATGGTTCGTTTCGGCTAAAGAAGTCGTTCGAGGCGGCCGATAAGCTGGCACGCAGAATGATCATTGTCGGCGAGGATGAGATTGCGTCCGGTATCCTGACAGTGAAGGATTTTGGCGCGGGCGAGCAGAAGAAGGTTCCACGTAGCGAGTTGGTTGACGCACTGCAAGGCTGATTGCAACGCCGCAAGGCAATGCCTTTCCCGGTGACTACTCCGCTATCGCAATTAAGTTTTTGTTCCGCAATACAGATTTGAGAGTGAATGAGACGATGCTGGATTTTCTAGGTAATTTGCAGCGGACACAGATGTGTGGCGAACTCCGTATGGAGCAGGACGGGCAGAACGTTGTGCTGATGGGGTGGGTGAACCGGCGGCGTGACCACGGGAACCTGATCTTCCTCGACGTGCGTGACCGTACCGGTATTACGCAGGTGGTGCTGGATAAAGAGGTCTCGGATGAGGCGCATGCCAAGGCTGAGGCGGCTCGATCGGAGTATGTCGTCGCGGTGAAGGGCACGGTTCGGCGGCGTGGCGCGGGGCTTGAGAATCCGAATATGGCGACCGGTGCGATTGAAGTCGTCGCGAAGGAGCTGCTGCTGCTGAACGAGGCGAAGACGCCTCCGTTTTCGCCTGCGGAAGATGGGATTGCGAATGAAGAGGTGCGGCTGAAGTATCGGTATCTCGACCTGCGGCGGACGGAGATGCAGTACAACTTCGCGCTGCGACATAAGGTGGCGCAGGCGATTCGCGGATATCTCTCGGAGAATGGGTTTCTGGAGATCGAGACGCCGTTTATGACGCGGTCGACGCCGGAGGGCGCGCGGGATTATCTGGTGCCGAGTCGTGTGCATCCGGGGGAGTTTTATGCGCTGCCGCAGTCGCCGCAGATCTTCAAGCAGATTCTGATGATCTCGGGGTTCGATCGGTACTTCCAGGTTGCGCGGTGCTTCCGCGATGAGGACTTGCGCGCAGATCGTCAGCCGGAGTTTACGCAGATCGATTTGGAGATGACGTTTCCGCAGCAGGAGACGGTGTTTCGGATCGTCGAAGGATTTTTGGGAGCGGCGTTCAAGACGGCTGGGATTTCGCTGACGTCTCCGTTTGTGCAGATGACGTATGACGAAGCGATTTACCGGTATGGAATCGATAAGCCGGATATGCGTTTGCCTGCTTTGACCAACCTGACCGATGAGCTTACGCCTACGCTGCGCGAGCAGTTGAAGATTGAGCAGAAGCTGCCTGTGCTGGGCTTTGTGATTCCGAAGGCTGGCGGGCTCAGCGGGACACAGCGTCGAGGACTGACGGACGATATTCGCAAGGAGTTTGGCGACTGCGGGCTCGACTCGCTGGATGTGTCGCGGTTGAAGACGAATGAGGCGTTTGCTCCATTGGCCGATGCTGTAGTTGCGAAGTTGGCTGCAGAACCTACGCTTGAGGGTGGCGTGACGGCTGAGGATCTTGTGGTCGTGATTACGCCGAGGCTTGGGACACCGGAGAAGTGGAACTACGATCCGCAGTGGCTTTATAAGCGTGTGGGTGCGTTGCGTTTGCAGCTGGCGCAGAAGTTCGCGGACAAGCATAAGCGGTTTGAGAAGACTGGGACTGAGGCGGACTACAAGTTCCTTTGGGTTACGGACTTCCCGATGTATGAGTGGGACGAGGAGGCGAAGGTGTGGAACGCAGCGCACCATCCGTTTACCTCGCCGCATGAAGACGACATCAAGGCTGGGCGGCTTACGAACGATAAAGGTGCCGTTCGTGCGCTGGCGTATGACATTGTGCTGAATGGGACGGAGCTGGGCTCGGGTTCGATTCGTATCCACAGGCAGGATGTGCAGGCAGAGATCTTCCGCTCGCTGGGGATGAGCGATGCCGAGGCGAAGGAGCGATTTGGGTTCTTCCTGGATGCGTTGGGGTACGGCACGCCTCCGCATGGCGGCATTGCGCTGGGACTGGATCGCATCGTGATGATTCTGGCTGGGGCGACGAGCCTGCGTGAAGTGATTGCCTTCCCGAAGACGGCGAAGGCGATTGACCTGATGGTGGATGCGCCTAGTGCAGCTACGGAACAGCAGATGCGGGATCTGCATTTGAAGACTGTGGTTCGAAGCTAACAAGAAAGCAATTCAATACTTGGTGCGGACGCTGAACTTCTCATTAGAAGTTCAGCGTCCGCGACCGCCAGCAGCTGTAACAGCCTGCCACTTGGGCTAATGCCTGCGTAGTTCCTATAATGACGCTACAGTCGCACCTAATCAACAGTGGGAGCTCGCCTTTGCTTAGATAAGGCGCAACGCGCTCGCCACACTCCCACGCAATCCTTGGCCCGGGCCAGTTTCTTATGGGCGCACGGAATGGAATGGCCACATAACCCTCATCCGTTGCGTCGACGTTCGCAGCTCTCATCCGTTCGATGAAATGGACGTCTCGTTATGCCTGGGCATCATTCTCGTTGCCGGGATACAGTGATCCATTTCGCAACAGAACTCCCAGCACGCGGTACGCGCGCGCGGAACTTCGTTCTGCAAGACCCGACCCCGTTGAGATAGCTACGATAGCTGCAGCCGTCGAACCCGCCAGAAAGTTTCTGCGATCCACTGATCTGCTCCGGAACTCGTCCCATCTTCGCACAGGCTAATGCGCATATCGCACTGCGAAGATGGACGCCACAGCGTTATGAACGCTTAGTTCATCCAGCGCTTGTCTTTGGGATCGCGGCGGAGTTCGTCGGGATCGACGTAGCGGCCGTCCTTGTCGAAGTGGACGTCGCGGTTCTGCTTGCGCATATAGACCTCGAACTTACGCGCGGCACGGCGGCGCTTCCAGCGGTAGTAGCCGTTGCGCACGCCGAAGTAGCGTTCGCTGAGACCGAAGGCCAGGCCGCGGCGAGGGGCGAAACGGGTGTAGAGATAACCCATGAGCGCGCCGCAAAGTTGGGTGAGTGCGCCGAAGCGGTCGTCGCCTTTGAGCAGGACGGCGACGCTGATGAGGATATAGATGGCGACCAGATACTTCGCCTTCATTCGGATAATGAAGTAAAGGCGGATCTCCTGCTCGCCTGCTATGACTGCGAATGCAACCAGAAGTGCAAAGATAGGCGCCCACGAGCCGAGAGTGACCAGGTCAGGGCGCAGACCGAAGATATGGGTGAAGGTGAGGACTGAGGCAAGAAGCGCGGCGGCGGCAGAGGAGATGAGATAGAGCTCCATGATCCAGCGATGGCCGAAGATGTCCTCGAGATACGAGCCGGTGAACCAGAGGCTGAGCATCGCGAAGAGCGTACCTAGGATGCCCATCGGTAGAAAGGCGTAGGTAATGAGCTGCCAGACTTCGCCGCGGGCCACGGCTACAGGAATGAGCGCCAGATGCCCGAACAGAAAACTTATAGATGCGGGAGCAACCCAGCCGAAGAGGGCGAAGCCGAAGAAGACGAAGAGGTTGATGATTATGAGGCGACGCGTCGATCCTGCGAAGGGCGGAAGTGCTAGCGAGATGGGGCCAGAACGTGCCATTGTCCTCTATTTCACCACGAAAGCGGCAACTATGACTTGGGCGGCGGTTGGGCAAAGCTACGGGTGGGCCGCGTGGGCGTGGGAAGGACAGCGATGCTGCGGTGGCCGGCTGCGTCTACCGAGCGCACGCCGAAGACTACGTTGTCTTTGGAGATAGGCAATTTGATGCTTGTGGCGGAGCCTGCGCTCTGCGACATGGTCCAGGTGGGGTCTTCGGTGTCGCGCCAGACGACCTCGTAGGTGGCACCGGCGGGCATACCTTTGGGCGCCTGCCATTCAAGCTCGGTGTTGTTGTCGAGCGCGGCGGTGAGGATGCGAACGTTCTGGGGGATGCCGGGGGCGGAGGCCAAAGTGGCTAGTGTTGCAGCATTGAGGCGGGCGACATTGGCGACGTAGTTGAAATCGACGTACTTGAGGAGATCGCCGTACTGGATGCCGTTTTCTACACGGATGTTCTGGTGCTGATGGTCGAAGTTTTCGCGCCATTCCGTAAGGCGGACGGCAGTGAAGCCCTCCATATTGAAGCTGGTGTGGTCGCCGCCGCGGAGGAAGCGATCGCGACGGAAAATGAGGACGGGATGGAAGGAGGGGACGACCTTGATGAGATTGCTGTGTGGTTTGCCGACGGGCGTTCCTGCGGACGCGTGTTGGGATGAGGGAGCAAAGTAGGATTTGCTGATCTCTGCGATGGCGCGGGCGAGTTCGCGTGAGGTGGAATCGCTCTCGGCGCCGAGGCTCTGAATGGCTCGAATTTGATCGAGCGCGGCATCAGCGGGAACGCCTTCGGAGAAGACGCGGACGATCGTCTTGTCGGCTCCGTTGTCGCCGGGGGTGGTGTCGCCGCCTACAATGTCGTTGTTGAGGACGGCTTCGAGTTGCCAGTTCTCTGATCTTGCGAGTTTGGCGAGGTGACGGCTGCCGTTAAGACCTTGTTCTTCGCCTGCTACGGCTACAAAAACGATACTGCTGGGGAATTTTAGCTTGCTAAGGACACGCGCGGATTCAATGGAGACGGCTACACCGCTGGCATCGTCGTTGGCGCCGGGAGCAGGGTCGTGAGTGTTGAAATTGTCTGAGTTGCGGGAGTCGTAGTGGCCGGTGACAAGCACGCGACGGTCGGCCTGGGCGGGGTCAGTTCCGTGTAGGATGGCGTAAACGTTGGTGAGCTTTGTGGGTTTGAGGATGCGAGAAGCCGGGCCGGGTTGAGGAGGCTCGATGAAGTCATCACGCTTTACTTCGAGACAGCCGCCGCAGTCGGCTGAGATACGCTTGAGTTCTGATTCGATCCAGTCGGCTGCGGCGCTTATGCCTGTGCCCGGAGGCAAATCGGTGTCCATGCTGGAGAGGGTGCTACGGTTGTTGAAGCTGACGAGTTTTTCGATTGTGGCGCGGACGTGGTCGGGGGAGACCTGCTGGAGGGCGTCGGCGATGGCGGGGTTTTTGGGTGCAGGGGTAATTGGCGACTGGGCGTGCAGGCTGGTGGCGAGGAGTGCAGCGAGAGAAAGGAAAAAAAGGAGGCGGGAATTGTCAGTCAAGATCATCGTCCTTTGTGGAAACCAAATCATTGCGAAAATCGTAGCTTGACGTATTGGTGGCGTGGCCGCTAAAAAAATAGCGGACGTTTGCGTGTGCCGTTCCTATCATCCTATAGGGCGGTGGTGAACCGAAAGACTGGAGGCTTGATTATGGCTGTTATTTGTCCTGAATGCGATAACCCGCTCGATATTGATGTGGATGAGGTGGAGGAGGGCGAGACCCTGCAGTGCGATGAGTGCGGGGTTGGGCTCGAGATTGTCTCTGTCGATCCGATAGAGCTGGCTCCGATGGAGGAGGCCGGCTATGACGATGAAGATACGGCGCATCTTGTTGATGAGGAGGAGGAATAACCAGCGCCTGCTGTGGTGGGTAGCCGTATACTGAATTTATGAAGCGTTCTGATACTTTGTTCCGTGTTGCCGGTAAGGTGGTTCTTGTTTCTTGTTCATTTGCTGGGGTTTCGGTGGTTACGCCGGTGGCGAGCTTGTTTGCGCAGCAGCGTGGGCCTGTGCAGCGGGTGGTGCAGGGAAGGGTGATGGATAAGTCGGATGGTTTGCTGCAGGGAGCTGTGGTCTATCTGAAGGATGGGCATAGTCTTGCAGTGAAAAGCTTTATCTCGAACGAGCAGGGTACGTACCGGTTTGGACAGCTGGCTCAGAATACGGACTATGAGATCTGGGCTGAGCGGGATGGGAAGAAAAGCCAGGTAAAGACGATCAGTTCGTTCGACAGCAAGAACCAGATTTACATTGATCTGAGGATCGACACCGGAAAATAGCGCGATTTTTTTTGACGCTCTTTTGAGGCAGGTTTTGCTGTTTTTGGGCCTGTTTTTGAGGGGGGTTGGGAGAATTGCGGCTGTTTTTTGTGGTTAGTTTGTGGTGAAAAGTTCCCACATGATGGACAAGTTGTGGTCATTTTTTGGGCTCGTTTTGGGAGCCGGAAATTTTGCAGCTTTTGAAATATTTCTGTGGATTTCTTCTGCAAAAAAAGACGGGGACCGCTTGCGCAGTCCCCGGTGCGGTAGGGTTACATCGTTAGAAGGTGTAGGCAACCTTGAGACGAATCTGGCGGCCTGTCTGATACAGGTTCGGCAGTCCGTAGGTGCTGGACACTAGCTTGTTGTTGGTGTTGCTCACACCCACATAATCCCAACCGGTCATCATTGCATTCCAGTCGATACCAATGGGGTTGGTGGTGGTTTTGGGGTAAACGGCGGCTGTGAGAGGAACCTGGTTGTAGCCGGTGACTGAGTGCTGGCCCAGCAGGTTGCTAACGTTGATCTCACCACCGAATTTCCGGTTCTCATGCTCCTTGCTCACATGCACGTAGTGAGTCAGGTTGGCATCCGTTTGCAGGTAAGCCGGCGTACGGCGGCCGTGCTGGATCGCACCGGCAACGATGGAGCCATCGCTGCTGGCGCGGGTAATTGGCACCCAGCTGCTCTGGTCCGCGACGAACTGCACCGAGGAGGTAGAGGTTCCGGTCGGCCAGGCGGTGCTCACAGGAGAACCCTGGTAGATTGCCTGCGACAGACCGAACTGCGATTCACCGCCGAACCACTTCTGCCGGAAGGAAGCGTACCCGCCGAGGGTGTTGGGACGATCCGTTGGCAGGGGCCCAGCAAAGGGTTTGCCGGCTGCGGTGAACTGCATCTGGGGCTGGTCGAAGGAGCGGTTGTTGTTGGGGCTTTGACGACCGCCACCACCGTCGGTGTTGAAGGTGCTGGTCAGACCGGGGTAGTTGCCCTGGAGACGGCTGTAGGTATAGAAGGCGCTAAAGAAATAGTGCGATCCCGCCGTCTTCGTTACCCGCAGTTCCAGACCATCGTATTCCCGGTTAGCCTTAGGCTGAATTGGGCAGTTAGCGCAGAGCGGGGCCGTGAAGCCATTGCTTGAGAGGGTGCGGTGCAGCAGGTCGCCATAGCCTGGGCCGGGGTTGCCGATGTAGAAGCCCAGCGAATCGGTAACTCCGATATCTTCGATCGTATTATCAAGGCGCTTGCGGGAGTAGCGGGCCGAGAAGGACAGAGACGGCTTAACAGCCCACTCTGTACCTGCCACGAACTCGTGCATCGCCATCGGCTTGATGTTGGGATCGACGCCAGGATCAGTTGTGCTGATGACGTTTTTACGGAGATCGACGTTCTCGATAAAGCGATAACTGCTGCCCATGCCGATGGCACCGCCACTTGTGGGGCAGGCATGGCCGGCCGAGTTATTGCCAGGGACAACGTTAGCAAAGTTGGGATCGTCCAGCGCGTAGACGCACTCATGCCAGTATTCGCCACCGAAGGAGCCGCGAGGAAGCGAGTACTTGATGATGTCGTAGAACTTGCCGTAGCTTCCGTACACCTTCAGCTTGCCGTTGTGCAGCACATCGTAGGCGAGACCGATACGGGGACCGATCTTCTGGGTGAAGTCGAAGCCGATGCTCGAGGCGCCGGCGCTGTATGGCGGAAGATACTCGCGGTCGAACCGGACACCGGCATTGACCGTAAGACCAGTCTGGCCAACGGTCCAGCCATCCTGAACGTAGATCCCTTCGTTGTCTCCCTGAGCGATGCCGCCCGTGGAGTAGTCGTTGACGTAGAAGTAGCCGTAGTTGCCGCGGCAGTGTCCTGCCGCAGACGCTCCATACGCAGTGATGTTGGCATTGATCACTGCATCGCAAGCGGTGGCAGAGGTCGCAGGCGTGTAATCTGCTCCGTAGTCGAAGTTAACGTACGCGGTGTTGTATCCACTGAGCAAGTCGTTGTAGGTCGTATTCCGGGAGAAGCCCACCTTGAAGTTGTGCGTTCCAACCCAGCCGGTCTTAAGCCACGAGAGATCAGCCGAGATTGTCTTGCGCTTGAGAACGTTGAACTTCTGTGTTGTGTTGGTTCCTAGATTGGTGTAGCCAGCGATCTGCTGATAGGATGCCGGAACCGTGGAGCCATCCAGTCCGGTAACACCATTGCCCTTACCGTCACCTGACCCTGTATCGAAGAGGTCCTTAACTCCTGTGGTTTTACCACGATCTTCTGCATTGTTGTACAGATAACCGTAGCGAACGGACAATAACAGATTCGAGGTAATGGTGTAGTCGCCGCCGAAGCTGTAGATGGCAGCCGGCGAAACCTGACCGGAGTCCGCACGGAAGGTCGTTGGATCGGTAGTAGAACTGCTGTTCGTCTGGCCGGTTTTGCTATCCGGGTTCGGAAGGCTGTTACCGATGAGGCGGGTATAAAGATCTTCCCAACTGGCGAAGAGGCGCAGTTTGCTGATTGGGGAGTAGTCCAGGCGCGCAAAGCCATAGTGCTGGTCCTGCGACTGATAGAAGGAGCGAGGACCAGGATTGGTCTTAGTGAAGTTCGCATCACGACGCATGCGATAGAACTCTGGAACGTAGCTGGAGAACAGCCACAGCTTGTTGGTGAGCAGCGGTCCACCGATGGTGAAGCCTGGGTTAACTGTGCGGTAGTGGTCCTGCTTGCCGATGTAGTACTGTGCGGCCTGGTCCGTGCGGGTTGTCGAGTTCGTCGTCGTTCCCGGGTCCTTTCGCAGACCGCAGACTGATGACCAGGCGCACTGATCGTTCGCGTTCAGAGCGCTCGAACGGTAGTGCATGAATACCGATCCATGCCAGTCACGGCTGCCCTTCTGCTGGATAACGTTGACCACACCGCCCATTGCGCCGCCGAACTCTGCTTCGAATGAGGAGCTCTTGACCTGTACATCCTGCACGAACTCCATTGGGACGTTATAGCCAACGCCGCCGCCGACGATGCCGGTCACGTTGACACCTTCCGATGTGTATACGTTTTCGCCGTCACTGGCGCCATCGATCTGGAATCCGCCTGTGCGGTTTCCGCTCAGGGTCCCATTCACCTGGCCCGTGGTGGCCCCTGTGCTCTGTAAAGGCTCCTGACGGGCGCCTGGGGCAAACGGAATCACTGACTGGAAGGAGCGACCCTTCGGAATCTCCTGCAGCACTTCGTTCGTGACCGTTGTCTCGACCTTGCTCTGGGTCGTATCGACCAATGCGACCGCGGTACTGACATCGATGACGACCTCAGTATTAGAAGCGGTGAGCTTGAAGTTGAGATTCGGAAGGGCGCCGGCGGTCAGGCTCAGATCGGTGGCAGTGGCGCGCATTCCGCTACCTGAAACTGTGAGGGTGTACTTACCGGGCGGCAGTGCATTCAGCCGGTAAAATCCGTGCGAGTCGGTAGTGGAGGTCGCCGACTGAATGAGCTTGTCGCCGGTCGCGGTTACTTTGGCTCCGACAACGACTGCACCGGTCGGGTCGGTGACCGTACCTTGGATTGCGCCGGTGGTCTCCTGGGCGGAGGCGATGGGGAGCAGGGTAAATGTCAGCAGTAACAGGCTGAGTATTGCTGTAAAGCCGAAACACAGCTTTTGGATGGATCTCATCTCGTTTGGCCTCTCATAAAAATCTCCACGCAAACAATTCGTAGAGGTTGGTGGCTGGGGCTGGTTCCGCAATTCGTGAGTTCGATCGCAGTAATTTTTCCCGAGCATGATGCACTTCAACACAGAGGGAAGCCCGTAAGGCACAGGTCCGCTGCGTCCTTGAAAAGGACAGATTGGCGCTCTCAGGCGCCTTCTGCCAGGTTTTTGCAATGAAGGTGAAAGTACAGGGAGAATTGTGAAAGGTCAACAAATTTTTTGTGACGAAACGCAACTTTTTTTTGACGAGCTGCGTATAAAAGAGCCCGCGAATTGAAAGATAAGGACTTAGGCGCCGATGCGGTCTCCGTGGCTAGGTGGCTGGCTAGTAACGAGAATTCGTACGGGAGCGGCGCTGCGGTTGATGGCCTGGTGGGATTGGCCGGGGGCGATCTCGATTCCTTCGCCTGCGTTGAGGGTGAACTCGTGGTGCTCGATTTCGATGGTGAATTCGCCGTGGAGGACGTAGAAGAATTGGCGGGAACGGGTGTGGTGGTGGCGGGTTTCGCTGGTGCCTGGGGGCATTAACTCTTCGATGACACTAAGGTCTGGGGTGCGGACGAGGTGCCAGCCGTCGCAGTTGTTGCCCCAGGTGTAGTGGTCGGCTGTGGTGGTAGAGATGGGTTTTGCGGGCATGAAGACAGGGTAGGGGTATGGGAGAACCGAAGGCAAGAGCGATGGGTTGTGGATCGGTTTGAACCGACGAAGCGAGGTTTCCTAAAACCCGACTTTCAGGGAAGTGGCTAACGCTTACAAGAATCTGAAGCTCAGTGCCAGGACCGATGGATCTCCTACTTCGATGCGCCGCCAGTTCACGAAAGCTGCGCACCTAATAAGGCCTTGGTACTGCTCAGGGCAACGCCTCGTGAACGCTTCTACATTCTCTAGTTCGAGAGTTAGTACAGTCCCGGGCGCACAGTGGACATTGGACATCCCATCCGTCGGATCATCCAATGAGGTCATACAGTCGATCCAAGCATCCATGTTCTTGCCGTAGAAGGCAGGAAAACCGAAGACCCGGGCAAACTCCTCGTGGAAGGATTGCCAATCTCTAATGTTCTTGCAATCAAGGGAGACCTTCGTAGTGATCACGGTCTAAGAATAGCTCGCCTCGGAACAGGTGAACGAAAAACGGGGTTTGCGGCAATTACGGGTTCATAAAAAGGCAGCAAAAACAACGGCAACGACAAAAGCAGATCCCTCCGGGATGACAACAAAAAGAACATGCAACGACAACTGCAAACGCAGGTCCTTCGACTGCGGCTTCGCCGTCGCTCAGGATGACACATCATGGTGACGGCTTAGGTGGTGTTTGAGGGTGATGTGCGCTTGACAGAGGTTCTACAGCGGTATGTTGCCGTGTTTTTTGGGTGGGTTCTTTTCGCGTTTGGTGGAGAGCATGTCGAGGGCGGTGTTGAGGCGGCGGCGGGTTTCGCTGGGACGGATGACGGCGTCGATGTAGCCTCGCTCGGCGGCTACGTAGGGATTGGCGAAGCGCTCGCGGAACTCTTCTACTTTTTCGGCGCGGATCTCGGCCAGGATTTCTAACTTTTGTTCTTCGCTTAGGGAGACGCCTTGGGGCATGACGGCTTCGGCGCGGCGGAGGGTGGCGTCAAACTCGCGCTTGTAGACGATGTTGACGGCGCCTTCGGGGCCCATGACGGCGATCTCGGCGGTGGGCCAGGCCAGGTTGACGTCGGTGCGGAGGTGTTTGCTGCTCATGACGCAGTAGGCTCCGCCGTAGGCTTTGCGGGTGATGACGGTGAGCTTGGGGACGGTGGCTTCGGCGAAGGCGTAGAGGAGTTTGGCTCCGTGGCGGATGATGCCGCCGTGCTCCTGCTGGATGCCAGGCATGAAGCCGGGGACGTCTTCGAAGGTGATGAGAGGGATGTTGAAGGCGTCGCAGAAGCGGACGAAGCGTGCGCCTTTGACGGAGGCGTTGATGTCGAGGACACCGGCGAGGTAGGCGGGCTGGTTGGCGACGATGCCTACGGGGCGGCCGTTCATGCGGGCGAAGCCTACGACGATGTTGCGGGCGTAGTGCTCGTGGACCTGGAAGAGGTAGGCGGCGTCGACGATGCGCTTGATGACTTCGACCATGTCGTAGGGCTGGTTGGATTCGTCGGGGATGATGGTGTCGAGGGCGGCGTCGGCGCGGTCGGCGGGATCTTGTGTGGGGCGGCGGGGTGGGTCGTCGAGGTTGTTGGAGGGGATGAAGGAGATGAGCTCGCGGATGGTGGCGAGGCACTCGCGGTCGTCGTGGGCCATGAAGTGGGCTACGCCGGAGATCTCGTTGTGGGTGGCGGCTCCGCCGAGGTCGGTCATGGTGACGTCTTCGTGGGTGACGGTCTTGATGACGTCGGGGCCGGTGACGAACATGTAGCTGGTGCGCTCGGTCATGAGGGTGAAGTCGGTGATGGCGGGGGAGTAGACGGCTCCGCCGGCGCAGGGACCGAGGATCGCTGAGATTTGTGGGATGACTCCGCTGGAGAGGGTGTTGCGGAGGAAGATGTCGGTGTAGCCAGCGAGGGAGACGACGCCTTCCTGGATGCGGGCGCCTCCGGAGTCGTTGAGGCCGATGACGGGGGCGCCGACGCGGAGAGCGGTGTCCATGATCTTGACGATTTTGGCGGCGTTGGACTCGGAGAGGGAGCCGCCGAAGACGGTGAAGTCCTGCGCGAAGACGAAGACGACGCGGCCATGGATGCGGCCGTGGCCGGTGATGAAGCCGTCGCCGGGGACGCGTTGGTCGGCCATGCCGAAGTCGGTGGCGCGGTGAGTTACGAATTTGTCGGTCTCTTCGAAGGTGCCTTCGTCGAGGAGGAGGTCGATGCGTTCGCGGGCGGAGAGCTTGCCGGCGGCGGATTCGCGGGCGCGGCGCTCGGGGCCTCCGCCTTCTTCGGCGATGGCGTGGCGGGCGGCTAGCTCGGCTAGCTTACGCTGGTGGGGTGTGAGCTTTGTTGCGGGAGGAGCGGGATGTTCGGCGGCGGCCATAGGGAGCGATTTTAGCAAGTGGAGGTATGGTTTGCGGACAGAGGTTATTGACGGAGCGTATATTGCGTTGTGTGCAGGAGGCGGTCATGCTCCGTTCGAATGATTTAGTCGCGATCCACCTCACGGATATTTCTGCGGCGGAGAACTACTACACCAACGTGATGAAGTTTGAGATGGTGAGCCGGACGGAGAAGAGCGTCGCGTATAACGCGGGGAGCTTCCTTCTGAATGTGCAGGCTGATCTTGATCCGGGGCCGCCGATTCCTAACTTTCCTGTGAAGGACATACGGGCTGCGAAGGAAGGGCTGATCGCGAATGGGTGCACGATCCTGCTGGATAATGGGGACTCGCTCTGCTTCAGGGACCCGTTTGGCATTGTCTATTGCGTAGCGGAAGAGAGGACGGACGACTAGCCAAACCCACGAATTCGTCGTCTCCTCCAGGTTCCCTCCTCGTCGAAGAGGTCTATTGTGCCGATCTGCTGTTAGGCAAAGGCTACAATCTGTTCATCAGATTACATGGGGAACAAATTGAGCGAAGGCGCAAAAAGCATTTTTATTAGTCACGCAGCTGTTGATAGTGAGATCGCAGCGAGAGTCTCAAAAAGTATCTCCATCGCTTTTCCTAATGTGACGATTTTCGTCTCATCCGACCCCGAAAGCCTTGCACCAGGCGACCCATGGGTTCAGAAGATTCTAGATGCCTTGAAGACGGCATCATTGATTATTGCTCTCGTTACTGAACGGGGACTATCCAGAAAATGGGTTTGGTTTGAATCGGGCAGAGCGTGGTTTTCAGGGATCAAGCTTTTTCCTTGCTGTCTCGGTAAGGTACGGAAAAGCAAACTTGAGCCGCCGTTCTCGCTAATCCAGGGTTTGAACATTGACATGTCCGGCGACCTGCACATCCTTTTTGATCAGATTGGCCAAATACTCAGCCAACCGCAGGTCGCAATAGACTTCAATGAACTCTCACAAGAACTGACCCGACTGGATTTCCGAGCAGAACAGCATCAAAAAACTCAGGACGACCCGAATGCGGCAGAGATTCGGAAAGATATTAAAAAAACTATGGATCAGTTTCCTCCTGTACGCCGTGAAACCATCCGTCAGTTCCTTGTGCACGGTGAATTGAGTACGACAACAGCGCAGACCAAAGTAAGGGAGACAGGAGCCAATATGGAACAATATTGGCATCCAGAGGCTCTAGCGAGAGAAACAAGCTGGCTCGTCCCATCTGAGCAAAACGTCCGTGACGATTTTTTTGGACAGAACCGTTTCGCTCTGAAACCAGAGGTCAAACCGTATCTTCGGGAATACTTTGACCAACAGCGGGTACATGATTAACAGACTCTAGCGCAATTAGGCAAACAAAAAGCGAATACAATCTGTTCATATTTGCTTATGGACTTCACTCCCTATCCCGATCGGTTTGGATTTCTGCATATCGACCTGAACAGCTTCTTTGCTTCGGTGGAGCAGCAGTTGGAGCCGAAGTATCGCGGGAGGCCTTTGGCTGTTGTGCCTACGATGGCGGATACGACTTGCTGCATCGCGGCTAGTTATGAGGCGAAGGCGCTGGGGATCAAGACCGGGACGCAGGTGGGTGAGGCGAAGAAGAAGTGTCCTGAGATTGTGCTGATCGAAGGGAATCATACCGAGTATGCGAAGTACTCGAAGGCGATTGCGGATGCGGTGGAGCTTTGTTGTCCGGTGGCGCATACACCTTCGATCGATGAGATGGTGTGTCAGTTGATTGGGCGCGAGCAGGAGCCTCCGCGAGCGCGGAAGATTGCGCTGGAGATCAAGCAGGCGATCTATAAGAACGTTGGGGTGGCGCTGCGGTGTTCGATTGGGATGGCTCCGAATCGGTATCTGGCGAAGATTGCCAGTGATATGCAGAAGCCGGACGGGTTGATCGGGTTGCTGCCTTCGCAGTTGCCGCGGGCGATTGCGCATTTGGAACTGCGGGATCTGCCGGGCGTGGGCGCGCGGACCGAGGTTCGGTTGAATAAAAAAGGCATTACGACGATGGAGCAGTTGCTGGCGCTCGATCGTGCGGGGATGCATAAGCTGTGGGACAGCGTGTGGGGCGACAGGCTGTATCACTGGCTGCGGGGCGAGGTGACAGGGGACGATGGCGCACCGGTGTCGAGTGGGGTGCAGAAGTCGCTTGGGCACTCGCATGTGATGGCTCCGGAGTTTCGGTCGCAGGAGGGTGCCTGGTCGGTGGCGCATAAGCTGCTGCATAAAGCGGCGATGAGGCTGCGGATGGAGAAGTTTTATGCGGGATCGATGGCGGTTACGATACGGTTTGCGCTGACGAGAGAGCAGGCGGCGCAGATGAAGTCGAAGAAACATTTCAGTGGTTTGACGCACTCGGGATGGGGGATGGAGGCGCGGTTCAGGGACTGCCAGGATACGCTGACGCTGCTGGAGGTGTTGCGCGGGATATGGAAACAGCGACCGCAAGGGGCGGAGTTTCAGCGGCCGTTTTTTGTGGGGGTGACGCTGCGGAATTTGATTCCGGAGAATGAGCATCAGGAGGAGCTGTTTGGTGATCCGAATAATCGGGGGCAGCTTTCGGCGACGATGGATAAGCTGAATCTGAAGTATGGGCATACAACGCTGCACTTTGCGGGGATGCTGCCGGCGCGGGAATCGGCGCCTACGCGGATTGCGTTTACGCAGATTCCGGTGCAGTACGGTGTGGATTATATGTAGGCGTGCAGCTTGGAGAGAAGACTAACTGGTAGATTCAGATGGGACCAAGTATTTCGAATTCGGACAGAATCGTCGAAGCAACCCTTGATGTTCTTTCGGTTCAAAATCTGCTAGTGAAGTTCGGATCTTTCTATGGATTTCATCGTTGCGTGTCACAACGACCCAGAATTCATCATGGCTGATATGCACGAAGAAATTGTCTCCAGCAGGAAACAATGAAAGCGTCCCAGCCGAACACAAAGCAGGGAAGAATAAATGCAGCGAGATCAACGACGGCGCCATTTCGGAACCAATGACCAGAGGCGGCCTCGATCGGTCGATTCTCTCCGAAACTGCGACGCATCATGTCGATCATGGCCCAGCCTGTTTTTTCCAATTGCGGACTGCTTATGTTGTAGAGCGTGATCTATAGCAGAGCACCGTAAAACATGCTTTCCTCATCAGCACCGAGCAGCGAGACTACGCGAGAGAAATAGGTGGCTCTCAACGGTGTTTCCGGAAATTTCAGGTAGAGCACGTTCGCTTCGGGACTGTCTTTGTACAGTTGCCGATCCTCATACGGTTGCCGATCCTTAATTTTGATCCCGGTGTTCCATTCATTTTTTTCGATGAATTCGCGGACCTCTTGATCTGTCATTGCAGTCATATTGTTATCGCTCTCTCGTCCGCAGCCATGATATCCGGTCGTATCATCGGCCTGTGAGCAAATTCTATGTCGGCCGGTTGGCCCCTTCACCTACAGGTCTGCTTCATCTGGGTCATGCGGCTACGTTCTGGACGGCATATCGGCGTGCATGTGAGTGCACCGGGGTATTGCTGCTACGCAATGAGGATCTTGATCCGCAGCGGTCGAAGAGTGAGTTTGTCGAGGCGATGGTTGAGGATCTTGAGTGGCTCGGGATTGCTTGGGAACCGCCGATGGTTTCGCAGTCGGAGCGTGGGGAGTTGTATCGGGCGGCGTTCGAGCAGTTAATTGATGCGGGATTTGTGTATCCGTGTGGTTGCAGCCGAAGAGACCTGGTGCGCATGATGCATGCTCCGCATGAAGATGTTGATGATGAGCCGGTGTATGACGGACGGTGCCGGCCTGTTGGCGAGGCTTTGTCGCGAAGTCTGGTGCCGGGGATGAACTATCGGTTTCGGGTTCCGGATGGCGAGGCCGTTCGCTTTGTCGATGGCAATGTAGGAGCGCAGGTGTTTACGGCGGGTGTGGACTTTGGGGAGTTTCTGGTGTGGCGCAAGGATGGGCTGCCGAGCTATCAGCTTGCTTGTGTTGTTGATGATGCGGCGACGGGGATTACCGAGGTGGTGCGAGGGGCTGATCTGTTGAAGTCTACGGCGCGGCAGATTTTGCTGCAGCGTGCATTAGGCTTGTCTGGCTTGAGTTATTTTCATACACGGCTGATGGTGGATGAGCTTGGTGTGCGGCTGGCGAAGCGGCATGATGCGCTGGCGGTACGCACGTTGCGGCAGCGCGGGCTTAGCCGGGAAGGTGTGCTGGCGATGCTCGACGGAACGGTATGACAGTTGTCATGTTGTTTCGTGACGTTCTCCACTGTTGAAATGCAGCGAACAGGAACATGATCTCTGGTGTAGGCAGATAACAGAGGAGGCATGATGCCAGCTACTGCACTGATGCGAGAGACAGCGGTTGAGCGGTTCTCTTCAGAGACCCGGTCGCAGCAGGTGATCGCTGCGTTGACGAATGTGACGAAGCGCTATGGCGAGACGGTTGCTCTGGATGGGATGAATCTTGCGCTGCGACCGGGCGAGGTGGTTGCCCTGCTGGGGCCGAATGGCGCGGGCAAATCTACTGCGGTGCGGTTGTTGCTGGGGCTGATTGCTCCTACCGCAGGGATGGCGCGGGTGTTCGGCGGTGATCCTCAGACGCCGGAGACGCGGCTTCGCGTGGGCGCGATGCTGCAGGTTGCGCGGATTCCGGAGACGCTGCGAGTACGCGAACATCTTGATCTGTTTCGCAGTTATTATGCGAGGCCGCTGCCGGTGGCGGAGATCGTGAGGATTGCGCAGCTTGAGGGTGTTGAAGACAAGATGTTCAGCACGTTGAGCGGCGGGCAAAAACAGCGCGTACTGTTTGGGCTGGCGCTGTGCGGCGATCCTGACCTTGTGTTTCTGGATGAGCCGACGGTGGGCATGGACATTGAGGCACGACGTGGCCTGTGGCAGCAGATACGCACGCTGGCGAATCGCGGCAAGACGGTGTTGCTGACGACGCATTATCTGGAAGAGGCTGATGCGCTGGCGAATCGGATCGTCGTGATCAACAAGGGAAAGATTGTCAGCGAGGGGACGCCGGCCGAGATCAAGAGTGTGAGTGCGGGACGAAAGATTCGCTGCCGTACGCAGCTGACTGTGGAGTTTTTATCTGCGCTACCCGGTGTGACGAGCGTGGAGCAGAGCGGCGATGACGTTGTTGTTATGACACCGCATGCTGAAGCGGTTGTTCGCGAGATGCTGTTGCGTGATGAGACGCTGAGCGGCCTCGAGATCGCCAGTCCGGCGCTGGAAGATGCTTTTCTTGCGCTTACTACTTCGCGCTGACCCTTCTTATGCAGATGCAGTACAGGGAGAAATATTATGTCGACTTCATCTATCGCTTATCACGAGCCACAGACGTTAGGCATCGGTCGCACTATAGAGATATTTCGCAAAGAGACGAAGTACGAGTTTCTGAAGCTGTTGCGCAACCGGTCGTTTTCGCTGGCGGTGATTGGCTTTCCTATCATGTTCTACCTTCTGTTCGGCGTGAGCAATCGCGGCACGAATGGCAGCGGTATTCACATGGCTCGATATCTGCTTGGCGGATATGCTTGCTTTGGTTTGATTGGCGCGGCGCTGTTCGGTATTGGTGTTGGTCTTGCCGGTGAGCGGGCTATGGGGTGGTTGGAGGTGAAGCGTGCCAGCCCTATGCCTCCGATGGCTTATCTTTTTGCGAAGAGCATGGGAGCTATCGCCTTTGGGCTGATCATTGTTACGGCCTTGACGGCGCTTGCTGTGACGATGGGCGGCGTGTCGTTGACTGCTGTTGAGCTGGTAAAGATGTATGGCATCAGCATCGTTGGGTCGATCTCGTTTGCGAGCATGGGGTTTCTGCTGGCATTGCTTATTCCCGCGAATGCGGCGCCGGGTATTGTGAATCTGATCTACCTGCCAATGTCGTTTATGAGTGGCCTTTGGATGCCGATTCAATATCTGCCGCATTGGCTACAAAGGATTGCGCCTGCTCTGCCGATGTATCATCTGGCGCAGTTGATGCTCCACATCTTTGGATATGCGAATAACACGTCGGTAGTGAGCCATTGGGTTGGACTTGCGGGGTTCACCATGGTGATGCTGGGAACGAGCTGGCTGGTCTTCAACCGGGCGCAGCAGAATGCGTGATGCGCGGTACACTTTCGGGAAAGCGATGATCTACCAAGACCAAATACCGTGTGAGAATCCGAACATAGGTGGCCATCGCGGCACAGGCTATATCTGGATGGCGTATTCGGTGTTCTTTTTCGTTGAGCCGATTATGCGTGGCCAGCTGCGGTACTGGCTGGTGTGCTTCGCTATCTACGCTGTCTTTGTGGCCATCTACGTGGGCTTTATGCGGATGCAGTCGGCGAGAGTGCGGTATGTTCTGCTGGCTGCCTTCTATGTGCTAGGACTGGTATCGATTCCGATCAACTCAGGCTCGTCGAGCTTCTTCATTTATAGTGCGGCGTTTCTCCCGTTTGCGGTGGCTTCGGTACCGACGGTTATCGCGATCATGGTGGCGCAATGCCTGGGAATCGCGATTCAAGGCCTGCTGCTGCATCTCAATCCCATTACGGTCGCCGTATCTCTCTTCTTTACCGTTGTGGTGGGGACGAGCAACATCTTTGTCGCGCAGCAGAAGCGCTCGCAGTACAAGCTGCGGCGAGCGCATGATGAGATCGAACAGTTGGCGGCGCTGGCGGAGCGGGAGAGGATTGCGCGGGACCTGCATGATGTTCTGGGGCATACGCTGTCGGTGATTGTGTTGAAGTCGGAGCTGGCGGGAAGGCTGATGGATCGCGATCCGCAGCGTGCGGCGCATGAGATTGCCGACGTGGAGAAGACGGCGAGGACGGCGCTGAAAGAGGTTCGCGAGGCGATTGGAGGGTATCGGTCGCAAGGACTCGCCGCTGAGGTGGAGATGGCGCGCAACACGCTGCAGACCGCGGGCGTGGCGCTGGCTTGCGAATCTGCGCTGCCGAAGCTGACGGCTGCGGAAGAGACGGTGCTGTGTCTTGCGCTGCGTGAGGCTGTTACGAATATTGTTCGTCACGCGCACGCGACGCAGTGCAGTATGCGCTTTACGACGACAGAGGATCGCTTTCATTCGCTGCAGGTGCAGGACGATGGACCTTATCCAATAAAACAGGAAGGCAATGGACTGCGAGGAATGCGGGAGAGAGTGCAGTCGCTGGGTGGGCGCTTCTCGATCAGCAGTGAACACGGTACGACGCTCGTGGTTGAACTTCCGGTCGCGGCGAATTCTTCAACGACGGGGATGGTGCAGTGATGGCGGAGATTCGAGTTGTGATAGCGGAAGATCAGGGGATGGTGCTGGGCGCACTGGCGGCGCTGCTGGACCTGGAGGCAGACATCTGCGTGGTGGCCCGGGCCGCGAATGGAAAGGCTGCGTTGGATGCAGTGTCTACCTGTTCGCCCGATGTTCTAGTGACAGACATTGAGATGCCGAAGATGACGGGGCTGGAGTTGGCGGCTGCGTTGAAGACAAGCCATCCTGAGGTGCGGACGATTATCCTGACGACGTTTGCGCGACCTGGATATCTGCGGCGCGCGATGGATGCGGGAGCGAGGGGTTATCTGCTGAAAGACAGGCCTGCGGCGGAGTTGGCGGATGCGGTTCGGCGGGTGTATCAAGGGTTGCGCGTGGTTGATCCAGCGCTCGCGACTGAGGCCTGGAGTGCGGAGCCTGATCCGCTGACGGAGCGTGAACGGCAGATTTTGCAGCGGGCTGGCGATGGGAGGAGCAGTACCGAGATTGCCGGGGAGCTGCATTTGTCTGAAGGGACGGTGCGGAATTATCTGTCTGAGGTGATCGCCAAGCTGGGTGCGGCGAATCGCGTGGATGCAGCGCGCATTGCGAGGACCAAGGGCTGGCTCTAGAGCTACTTCACGGAGAACAAGCAACAGCAAAAGCAACTGAAAGAAGAAGGGCCAGCGAGGTGAGTTTCGCTGGCCCGTTCGTTTGCGTTTCCTTACTGGGCGTAGTCCTGGTCGGTTTGATCGTCGTCGCCTGGTCCCATTGCCATGCCCGCCTGAATCGTGGAGTAGGGCTTCATCTGGTACTCCTTCGGCGGCGTGTTGCCGGCGAGGTTGCGGACGAAGTAGTCCCAGCGGCGTCGGGCCATGTAGGGCGCGGCCTCCGCGTATCCGTGGGCGACGTTTGGGATCATCAGGAGGTCAAAGTCCTTGTTGGCTTTGATGAGGGCATCGACCACGAGCAGCGTGTTGTTAGGCGGAACATTGTTGTCCATCGTTCCGTGGGCCAACAGGAGATGGCCTTTCAGGTTTTTCGCGATGTTCTGGTTGGCCTGGCTGTCGTAGTTGCTGGTGCCGTCGGGATTCTTGACCTCGAGACCAGCCCACTTTTCTGCCCAGTCGTCTTCGTAGTCGCGTTGGTCGTGGTTGCCGCTTTCGGCGATGCCTACCTTGAAGAAGTCGGGGTAGTTGAACATGGCTGCTGCGGTTGCGTTTCCTCCGCCGGAGTGCCCGTACATGCCGGCGCGGTCGATGTCGATCCAGGGATACTTCGCGGCGAGCTCCTTCATTCCGGCTACCTGATCGGGGATGGTGTTGTCGCCGAGGTTGCCGAAGTAGAACTCGTGGAAGGCCTTGGAACGGAAGGGCGTACCCATGCCGTCGATGCAGACGACGACGAAGCCAAGCTCCGCCAGCGCCTGCATGTCGCGATGCGATGCCGCGAAGCTACGACCACCGCAAGAGCCCGTCTGTGGGCCGGGGTAGACGTTGTTCACGATGGGATATTTCTTCGAAGCGTCGAAGTTCGTGGGCTTGAACATGAAGCCGTAGAGGTCGGTCTTGCCGTCGCGCGCTTTGACGGTGATGGGCGTCGGTGGAACCCATCCTGCGGCTACCAGCTTCGTGATGTCCTGCTTGGCGACATCGAGGACAACCTTGCCGTCGCTGTTACGAACGACTGTAGTCTGGGGCTGTGTGGGCGTTGAGTAGACATCGACAAAGTAGTGGCCGTCGGGAGATGGAGTGATGGCGTGGTCGGCGTCTTCGGGCGTGAGGAGTTTCAGGCCGGAGCCATCGAAGTTGATGCTGTAGTAGTGCGAGAAGTATGGGTCGCGGCCCTTCTCTTTGCCAACGCCAAGGAAGTAGATTTTGCGGGCGGCTTCGTCAACTGCGAGGACCTGGGTGACGTTGCCTTCGCCGTGAGTGATCTGATTCTTGAGTTTGCCAGTGGTGAGGTCGTAGAGATACATCTGACCCCAGTTGTCGCGCTCGCTGAACCAGAGGATCTCGTTGGACTTAGGGAGATGCTTCCAGTTCACCTTATCGTTGCCGCTCTCAAAGAACTTCGGCGCGGTCTCGGTCATGACTTCGCGAACGTCGCCGGTTTCGGCATCGGCCACGCGGAACCACTCCTGCTTGTGGTCGCGTGAGGTTGAGACGAAGGCGAGATGCTTGCCGTCTTCGCTCCATTGCACGTCGTCCCATCCGCTGCCGCCGCGGCAGCTTACGTCGTCGCAGATGGTAGAGCGATGCTGGTCTGGCTGCATCTTGAGGCGGATAACCTTGGGCGAGTCGACGTCGATGATGACGCGCTCGATCATGGTGACGTCTTTGTCGCCGACGAACGGATACTTCCATGCCTTGAGCTGCGGGTGGCCGTTGGTGACGGGTACGAGGTACATCTCACCGTCTTTACGCTGGTCCTGCTGGAAGGTGGCAATCTTTTTTGAGTCGGGTGACCAGACGAGGATGGGGTTGTCACTCATCTGCCAACCGGCGTTGTCAGTGGCGTAGCCGAAGTCCTTGATGCCGTCTGTAGTGAGCTGCGTCTCTTTGCCGGTGGCGATGTCGCGGACCCATAGGTTGTAGCCGCGGATAAAGGCGCCCTTGGTCTTGTCGGGGGAGATGTCTGATGGGGTGCGGCGGCGGGGAGTGGCGGCACTGGTCTCAGACTTTGTGGCCCCGGCGATGCAGACGCCTGCTCCGCTGAGGTCGCAGCGAAACTGCTTGCCGTGCGCTGTTACGACTACGGTCGCGCCTTCAAAGGCCAACTCAGTGACAGGCAGGTGCTGCGCATCGATTTTGTGCTTAGCGGATGAAGCCTCCGTTAGTGCATTGGCGAGCTTCGTATGATCGAACGCTGGACCCTTGGTCCCTTTCGCGGGATCGACCAGGGTGAAGGTCACGCCTTCGGGTCCGCGGTCGCGATACCAGAAGCGGCCATCGGGTAGCCACGTGGGCTCACTCACGCTGTGATAGACGAGCGGATTGACGCTGTAGTTCATGAACTTTTCCGCGTGTGCGTAGTCTTCGGTCGTAAGCTGCCTTCCCTGCGCCATTCCTGCTGTTGTGAATATGCAACCTATTGCAAGCGCTGATATCGCCGACAAACCCTTCCCCAAATACATCGTTTTGCTGCCTCTGACCTTGTTAGGTCTCTTTCTGCTGTTGTATGAATGACGCCTAGTCTACCGTTATCCGCAGGATTCGCAATAGATAGACGATTGAAATTACTCTTCAGTACCTTCGGCCCGGCGCACGCGCCACAGCACCTGACGCAGGATTCCCATCCATACCGGCAGGTCGTTAGCCGCAAGCCCCATCCTCAAAACGAGGCGTCGAATCTGGGCTTCGTCGGAGTTTGCGGGATGGCGTCTGGTGTACTCGGTCTTCTCCAACACTTCGTTGAGCAGGGCGGTCAGGCGCTCGACGTCGCCCGAAGATGCGGCCTGCGGAACGCCTGTGCCGACATGGACTCCGGTTTGGCGAACCAACTCGTACAGGCACACCGCCGCCGCTTGCCCGAGATTCATCGATGGATGGCGAATATCTTCGTGCTGCTCCATGGGGATGGTCAGGAGCCAGTGGCAATGGCTGAGTTCGTCGTTGCTGAGGCCAGTCTTTTCGGAGCCGAAGAGCAGCGCGACGCGAGCATCCTCACGCGTCAGTTCCGCGTGGATGGCGGTGGCGGCTTCGGGGAGTGCGTGGAGCGGATGCTGCAGCGCGCGCGCGCCGACCGCAGTTGTGCCCACGATAAGTGTGCAGTCTGCCACTGCATCGGCAACGCTGGCGAAGGTGGTTGCGGAGGCAAGCACTGCGGAGGCGTCGACAGCAGATCGCGCCGTCTCAAAGGGAACGGTGTAGTCGTTGACGAGGCGGAGATGACGGAAGCCGAAGTCGTGCATGGCTCGCGCTACTGCGCCGATATTGTTTGGATTGCGTGCCCGCACCAGGACCACACACACCTGATCGAGTTGTTGGGGAGAGAGCACCTGCAGCTACTTTATCTCGCAAGGAGAAAGCGGCCGACGGGGTTGCCGACGGCCGCTCTGTTGGACACATATAAGTATATACGGCTATTTGCCGTGGCCGTCATGACCCTCAGGATGGCCGGGTTCACCGCCCTGATGACGCTCCTGCGGCTGCGCATGAGGCTGCTCGCGGTTTTGAGGCTGCGGGCGGCTCTCCGGTTGAGGATGAGACTGCTGTGTGTAGGCGGGCTGTGCCTGCGGACGGGCCTGCTGCGTGTAGGCCTGCGGCTGTGGGCGGTTCTGAGGCTGCGGTTGCTGCGTATAGGTCTGCGGTTGCGGATGGTTCTGCGGTTGCTGCGTGTAGGTCTGCGGCTGCGGATGGTTCTGCTGCTGCTGTTGCGTGTAGGGCTGCGTCTGCGAATGGGCCTGCTGCGGGTTCTGCTGATAGGCCGGACGCTGGTTGGCCTGGGGCACGTTGCCATGGTTGTTGTTGAAGTTTTCCCCGTGCGGTTGCGCGGCGGAGTGATACTCTTCCGGAGTTCTGGCCGCTGCCATCGGCGGACGTCCGTTATTCACCTTGGCAAGCTGGCCACGATCCTGCCGGGCGAACTGTTCGTGACTCTGCTGATTGACCGTGGGCTGGAAGTGCTGCTCGTGGAAGGCCTCCCGCTCGTGCTCTGACTCCTGAGCCCGTATACCGCCGTTGCCACCGTTGTAGCTGACGCGGTTGTAGTTGTTCACAATGACGGTCTGGTTGTAGACGTTGTGAACGTTGACGATGTTGATGTTGTTCACACTGCGGTTGTAGGCGAAGACGCCGTGGTCCCAGCGCCCGCCCTCATAGCCGACGCCGCCGTAGCCGAAGCCGTAGTTGACGCCACCGTAAAAGCCGATGTGCGGACCCCAGTAGCCGGCGTGGAAGATGTATGCACCCTCGGTCCAGCCCCAGTAACCGGGGGTCCAGAGAACACCGACGGTTGGCGGTTGAACCCAGACGCCGGGAACCCAATAGTATCCTTCAGGCCCCCATGCCCAGTAGCCGGGAGTCCAGATATATCCCTCGCCTGGGCATAATGGCTGCGTATAAACAGGCAACGCTGGGGGTGCGATGTTTACGGAGATCAGGACGCCTGCGAAAGAAGACGCAGGAATAAGCGCAAGAGCTGCTGCCATGAGAACTTTACGAATCGGACTGGAGATTTGCATTCATTAACCCCGGAGACGGCATAGGCCAGTGGATGGCCGCAGCCTCAAAAATGTACAACAAGAACCCTTAGATGCGGCCTATCGTGGTGCACTTCCATCGAAACACGCAATCGGCGATTAAGTTTCAATTTTTCTTGCGATAAGCCGTATCCCACTACAACTAAAGGGACATAGACGTCCGGCTCGATATGCATCCGGCTTCGACCACTATCACCGGCTCATCTACACTCAGAGATTGGGACCATGTCAGACAATTTTGCCCAGACCGTGAAGCAACAGACCGACATCGTCAAGATCATTGGCGACTACGTGAAGCTGCGCAAGACGGGCGCGCAGAATTACACGGGGTTGTGCCCGTTCCATAAGGAGAAGACCGGCTCGTTCTCGGTGAACGCGAATCACGGTTACTTTTATTGCTTCGGCTGTCACGAGAAAGGCGACGTCTTCACGTTTGTGATGAAGCTCGAGAACATCAGTTTCCCCGAGGCCATTCGCGTCGTTGCAACCAAGAGCGGAATACCTCTGCCGAAGCGTGAGTTCAGCTCGCCGGAAGAGGCTCGTGACGCCGGGCTGCGGCGTCAACTGATTGATATCCATGAGGCGGCCACGCAGTATTTCGAAGCGCACCTGAAGAGTCCTGAGGCAGCGCGAGCTCGTGAGTACCTGACCGGGCGTGGCGTTACCGCGGAGACTGTTGCGAAGTTTCGCATTGGTTATGCGCCGGATGATTTCAACGACATGCGCGAACGGCTGAAGCCGCACTTCAGTGAAGAAGTAATGCGTGCGAGCGGATTGTTCAGCTCGAAGGAGCAGGCGGACGGGACGCAGGGCCAGCTCTATGCGCGGTTCCGCAAGCGGATTACGTTTCCGATTGCGAATGAGCAGGGCAAGACGATTGCTTTCACGGCACGGGCACTCGATTCGGATGAAAAGTCCGGCCCGAAGTACATGAACTCGCCCGAAACTGCGCTCTATACGAAGGGGCAGGTGCTCTTCAATCTCGACAAGGCCAAGGCCGATATGCGCGCCAACGATTTTGCGCTGCTCGTCGAAGGCCAGATGGACTGCATCTCGGTGTACATGGCGGGGATTCGCAATGTACTGGCAACCTCCGGCACAGCCTTCACCGAAATGCAGGTGCGACTGCTGAGTCGATTTACGAAGCGCGTTGTCGTAAACTTCGACCCCGATCAGGCTGGCGCAAACGCTGCCGAGAAGTCCATTGCGCTGCTTACGGAAGAGGACTTCGAGGTGAAGGTGATTGCGCTTGAAGGCGGTCTTGATCCCGATCGCTATGTTCGCGAGCACGGGATTCAGGCTTACATGGCTGCTCTCCGCACGGCGAAGCGGCATAGCGATTACCTGATCGATCGCGCCCTCCAGCTCTTTCCGGCGCGCACTCCGGACGCCAAAACAAAGGCAATGAACTTTCTGCTGCCGCACATTCGCCGCATGCCAAACCGCATTCACCGCGACGAGTTTGCCGCTGACGCCGCGCAGAAACTGAGCATCGACTCCGCCATCATGCGGCAGGAGTTGAAGCAGGCCGCAGCGCAGCGGGTCGAGAGCGTTCGCTCGCACCAGCAGGATCCTGCCAGCGAGACCGAACGCATTCTGCTGCGGGCGCTTGTGCTGCCGGAACATGATGCTGCACGGATTCTCGCTGTGGAACAGCTTTCGCATCATCCGGAATGGTACGACGGCCTGCCTGCCGCACCTGTGCTTGAAGCGCTTACCCATGCACCTGCGCCGCCAAATCCGCTCGACGCCGCGCCAGACCAGCCGACGCGAGTATTGCTTGCTCTCGCATTGCAACAGCATGATGATCACGACGACTCCGGCTCGAACGCAAATCAATCCATGGCTGAGAAGGTGGAGAATGCGCTGCATACTCTCGAGCGGCGACGGCTGGAACGTCGGCAGCGCGAGGTGCGCTCTCTGATGGCGGAGGCAGATCGGCGCGGTGACACGGCGATGCTTGCTCAATTGACTGCCGAGAAGCTGCAGATCGATCGCAAGCTCCGCCAGTTCTGATCTCGACAGCACTGTCCTTTCGGCGGGCGTAGTAACCAGAAGGAGCCATTGTCTTGAAGAGTTACCGCTGGAAGACTGGTCAGGAATCTACCCGCGCTGTTGTTAGAATCGCCAATAATGACTAAGCCGTTGACGTTTTCAGTGGGTATCCCCGCCTACAATCAGGGCGAATTTCTTGAAGAAACAATCCTATCCCTCCTGAATCAGACGCGCCCGCCGGACGAAATCGTCATCTCCGATCACTACAGCACGGACAACACCCCGGAGATCATTGAAAAATATTCGAAGCACGTTCGTGGCGTGAAGCCGCCTCCTGGCTGCAACGTCAGTGGCCAGTGGAACTTTACGCTTTCGAGCCTCTCGGGCGACTGGTGCACACTGCTGAGCAGTGACGATATCGCACGGCCACATTATTGCGAAGTGCTGATTCGCGGAGCCCAGAGGCGCGCGGACGCCGTAGTCGTGCGCGCCGGATGGGACACCATCGATCGTGATGGAAAAACGCTTTCGAGCCAGTACATGCTCAGCGTCAATGCAGTGACCTTGCCGCCCGCCACACTGCTGGAACAAAAGCACGGCCCTAAGGCCAGCTTTGCCGCATTCGCCGTGAACCGGGAGATGCTGATGAAGTCCGGTGGATACCCGGAGAATATGGAGTCGTTTGGAGACTGGCCGATGTTCATGCAACTCGCCCCGTTCGGCTCCTTCATCTACGAGAACGAGATCATCAGCGGCTACCGGGTTGGACACGATGGCAACAAGTTCCGCAACCGGTTCGGCATGTGGATTCGCGACGAGCAGCGAATGTTTTACGAGGTGATGCCGCTGGCGGCACAGCGCGCCGGCATGAAGGACACCGGATGGATCGATAAGGCCAGCCGAGCCAATTTTCTACGTTACATCACAACCGCGTACGAAGAGTTCGCCCTCGCGGAGAGAGCCGCGCTCTATCCGATTCTTGAGCCCTGGGCAAAGCGGGTCGACGGCCTGTCAGTCCTGGAATCCTTCCTTGCCGACCGTCCCCTTCCTGTCACTTTCAGCAACGTCGTTGAGCGAGGCAAACAGATGGTTCGTCCGTTCGCACAAAAGATGCATGTCGCTCTACGCAACAGCAGCCGCTGAGTTGCTGAAAGCAACCATGCGTCAAATCCCAACCATCGAGGCCCATGGATAACTCAACAAAACGACGTCTTCTTCTCGGCTTCCTTTCGAACCTGGTGAGCAAGTTTGCCACGTCAATCATCCAACTGGTCCAGGTGCCGGTCTTTCTGCATTTCTGGAGCGTTCCGCTCTATGGCGAGTGGATGATCGTGACGGCGATCCCCACCTACCTCAGCCTCAGCAATATGGGATTCGGCAACGTCGCCGGTAACGAGATGACCATGATGACGGCGCGCGGCGATCGCGAGGGCGCTCTGAGCGTCTTCCAAAGCTGCTGGTGGCTCATCTCCATCGTCTGCACGGCCGTAATGCTGCTGTTAGGAATCACGCTTTATTTCTTTCCTGTAGCCGAGCATTTGAAGCTTCATGAAATCGGCTCGACCGACAGCAAATGGGTCATCTTCTACCTTGGCTGCTCTGTGCTGCTCAACCAGCTCGAGGCTCTCCTGCAATCTGCCTACCGATGCGTTGGACGCTATCCGTATGGCTCATTCATGAAGAGCGTCTTTGCTCTCTCGGCCTTTGGCGTCATGCTGATTCCTGTCTGCCTGGGTGGTGGCGCTCGAATGACCGCGCTCGTACTGGCATGCGCCAATGCGTTTTTTACGTTTGTGCTGTGCATTATGGTCCGCCGGGATATTCCCTGGGTCCGCTATGGCTGGAGCCATGCCCGGTTATCCGAGATTCGCCGCTTGGCGGGACCCGCCTTTGCCTTCATGGCCTTCCCACTGGGCAACGCTTTAAACCTTCAAGGAACGTTGATGGCCGTCGGGTATGCGCTTGGACCTACTGCAGTCGTCATCTTCGGAACAGCGCGCACCGTCTCCCGGGTTGCGCTGCAGATGATGTCGATGGTCAACAATACCTTCTGGCCGGAGCTATCCAACGCCTTCGGAACCAACGACATTCCGTTGCTCCGTTCGCTGCATCGACGCTCGTGCCAGATGGCGCTGATCATCTCTTTCGGCATCGTCTTCATCATGATGACGGTTGGACCGTGGTTCCTGACACACTGGACGGGAGGTCATGTTCCTCCGAGCAGACCGCTTCTTACCGAGTTGCTCCTTGTAGTTGTGATCTACACGTTTTGGTCGACCAGCTCGACCCTCGTGGCGGCGATCAATCAGCATCAAAAGCTGGCCGCCTATTATCTTTTCGCTACCAGTATTACGGTCGTTCTAACGTATGTGCTGGCTAAGCATTATGGGCTCTTTGCAGCGGCGGCGTCGTTGCTGGTCTCAGAGCTGATCATGAACATCTACGTCCTGCCCGAGTCCCTGCGCATCACCGAGGACACCTTTCCCGCATTCTTGGCGAGCCTGCTGGATTTTCCGCAATCGTTGCAGCCTGCGGCGTTGCTTTCGCGCCTTCGCAGATCGGGGCCGCAGTTGGAAGGGTGATGCTATAACATTTGCTAGAACTAGCCAGGGGAGTCCGTCATGCCTAAGGAAGATCGAGCGAAGCTAAACGCAGAAAAGGGTGACACTCTGCGTGTCTCTGAAACTCCTGATGGCATCGAGCTTACGCCTTACGAGCAGGGATTCGCGGACCAGATGAAGGCTATGAAGCGGGTTATGAATGAGAACCGTGACGCCCTAAGAAGGCTAGCCGAATAGTGGCCAGCTACGCAGCCGGTTTGGCTTGCGCAACCGCTCGACCCATTCATTCCATTCCAGCTCACTCAGTTCACTTGCGGCGGCACGGAGCACCATGTCTGTTTCTTCGGCTTCTGAACAGGTGAGTTCGTATCCATTGAGTTCGAGAAAAACCACCATCGCACCCAGTGCCACCCGCTTGTTGCCGTCGATGAAAGCGTGGTTCTTGAGCAAACCCCAACCCAGCGTAGCGCAAAGCCTCGCAATGGTGGCGTCTTCCTCGTACACGTGCAAATGAGCAGGCCGCGCAATCGCCGACTCAAGCAGGCCGGCATCGCGCAGGCCCATTGAGCCGCCATAGCGCGTAATCAACTCCGCATGAATCGCGCTTACACCTCTGAAGTCCAGCAGCCGTACCGGCTTCACTTCGCTAGTTCTCGATAGCTATTTCGGTGTTTTGCCTCGGTACGGCGAAATGCCTCCAATTGCTCACTGAAGTTAGCGTCGTAGGGTGACAAATGTATTCCCTCAGCATCTTTGACGATGGAGAGCACACTACCCTCCTCCAGCCTCAGTTCATCCACTATCTGTTTCGGCAGAAGGACCCCATAACCATTCCCGATCTTGCGAATTCTGGTATCCATAGGCTCATTATAACTTATGTTATAACTAATACAGCGGAAATCTATCGAATGCCTCGTTTTCAGACCACAGACCCCGGATACAAGAACAAACACGGCCAGGTCGTCATTGCCAGAACCGGATTTCCTTCAGAATCTTTTCCCGGGCAGACGATCTACCACTTGCGTTGCAGCCATTGCCACCATGATTATGGATCTAACGGCAAAGACATCCATTTACGGCGCTGTCCGCGCCATCAGGACGGTATCAAGGGCGAACCGCTGCGGGAACCCCCACCGAACCTTTTTTCCACTGAGTACGTCTAACTATTGTGGTATGCTGTGATTCGCTGGGGAAGTGTGCCCTTGAATGCCCTGACCTCCTTGAAGGTCATACGGCTGGCCAAAGCGGTCTAAACCGCTATCTGCTCCCTGCCCATTACGAAACAACCCAGGGAGATTTCCGTCTGGATACCGATTTTATCGACCAGATGGCATCCCAATCTTAAGAATATTTCGCAGGAGTGCGCACAGCCGTGGCTGAAGAAATTGACAAGTACGAAGACGACATAGATAAGCTCATCGACACAGGGAAAGAAAAGGGTTACCTGACATATGGCGAGGTCAACGACCTTCTGCCCGGTGACATCACGACTCCCGACGATCTCGATGACCTTCTCACCACCATCAACACGCAGGGCATCGATGTACTCTCGGGTGAATCGAAGTTTGGCGGCGACCGCGACAAGTACGAACCCGAGGCTGGTGAAGAGTCCGACGACGTAGAGCTCGACCTTTCGCCCGGCACGCTTGAGAAGACCAACGACCCTGTTCGCATGTACCTCCGCGAGATGGGTACCGTTCCCCTGCTCACCCGCGAGGGCGAGGTTGAGATCGCCAAGCGCATCGAGCGCGGGCAGCTCCGGGTCATGAAAGCCATCTCCCGCTCGCCGATTGTTATTCGCGAGATCGTAGGCCTCGGCGAAGACCTCAAGCGCGGCGTCCGCAACATCAAAGAAGTTGTAACCTTTGACGAAGAAGAGCTGACCGAAGAGATTTTGGCTGCGCGTGTTCGCGCCACGGTTGGCCGCATCGACGTCATCCTGAAGCACCAGAAGAAGATTCACGGACTCGAAGAGAAGCTTGCCGCTCCTGTAGGCAAAGACGCCAAGGCCAAGGCGAAAGAGACGCGCAAGACCCGCTGGCTGATTGGTCGCGAGCACGTCTACATCAACCGCATCGTCCGCGAGCTGAAGTACACCAACGGCGAGAAGAAGCGGTTGCTGGACAAGGTCAACAAGACCGTCGATGCCATGCGCACGCTCGAGCGTCAGATCAAGACACTTGAGAACAAGCACGAGGCTTCGAAGTCCGAAGAACTGCGCAAAGAGTACAAGCGCCAGCAGAAGAACTGCCGCATCGATCTCGAGCGCGTCGAGCAGGACGCCGGAATCTCCATCGCCGACCTGAAGCGCACGCAGCGCGAGATGATTCAGGGCGACATGGATGCAGAGCGCGCCAAGCGTGAGCTCATCGAGGCCAACCTTCGCCTCGTCGTCTCGATCGCGAAGAAGTACACCAACCGCGGTCTCCAGTTCCTCGACCTGATTCAGGAAGGCAACATCGGCCTGATGAAGGCTGTCGATAAGTTTGAGTACCGTCGCGGTTACAAATTCTCGACGTACGCAACGTGGTGGATCCGTCAGGCTATCACCCGCGCCATCGCCGACCAGGCCCGCACGATCCGTATTCCGGTGCACATGATCGAGACGATCAATAAGCTCATCCGCACCAGCCGTCAGCTCGTGCAGGAGCTTGGCCGTGAAGCTTCCTCGGAAGAGATCGCAAGGCGTATGGACATTCCTGTCGCGAAGGTCCGCAAGGTCCTCAAGATTGCGCAGGAGCCCATCTCGCTTGAGACGCCTATCGGTGAAGAAGAAGATTCGCACCTCGGCGACTTCATCGAAGACCGCATGGCCGTCAGCCCGTCCGACGCTGTTATCTCGGTCAACCTGAAGGAATACACGTCGCAGGTCCTTCGCACTCTGACGCCGCGTGAAGAGCGTGTCATCAAGATGCGCTTCGGCCTCGAAGATGGTTCCGAGCACACGCTCGAAGAGGTTGGACAGAGCTTCCAGGTCACCCGCGAGCGCATCCGTCAGATTGAGGCTAAGGCGCTCCGCAAGCTCCGTCATCCGAGCCGCAGCCGCAAGCTGAAGGCCTTCGTCGACGGCGTCAAGGATATGTAACTTATACCTACCGAATAAAAAGCCCTCGCTATGGTGAGGGCTTTTTTATGCCGCTTCAAGGAGATGAAAACGCAAAGCACCGTACTGCTGAAGTGGCTTCGGTGCTTTTTATAACAAGCGTCAGGTTTTGGCTAAGCTTGTGCAGCAGGCGTAAAGCCGTCGCATCCGCTGATCGGCGTCACCTTCAGGTGCAAGGCTGCATGTTTCGGATGACCGCAATCATCGAGCATGTTCAACGGCGCTTCATGGCTCTTTAGAATTGTCACCAGTGCAGAGTTCCTTGCATGGGTTTCGCCGAAGTGGGTACAGAGCCCACACTGTCCATTATGTACAGCTTCCATAGAGACCTCCTGCCTTCCTGGTAAGAGTGGTCATTACGAAACGCGGTTGCTCCGACGTCCAATTTAATCAGCACTCTACTCACCTCATCCAAATCTGTAAACTGCGACTGATCAAGTCGTATTCGATAGATCGCCCAACTTATTGCAGCGACAGCAGGTTGCACGCAGAACGAGCTAACTCTAAAGTAGGCCTGCGAATCAGACTGTGGTGGACACTGAAGACAAGGAAAGAGGAATCAAAATCAACGCGCGATCCAGCAGGCGAGGGGAGGCATTATGAAACTGTGCGGCCGTTGGCTAACGTCGCTCACCGTAGCATTTGCCCTCTACCCCGGAGTGCAGGCGCAGGAAAAACCAAAAGAACCTATCGCCACGATCACGACCGGATGGACCTACCTTTGGGCCGACCAGGGAGCAAACTACCGCTCGAATCTGAATGGCTGGTTCATCCGGCCCGCGGTAACGATTGGCAGAGGTTACTCCGGGTTCGCAAATTTCACGAACTACTACGGTGTGAACTCGAAAGGATCGGTGAACTCGCATGGCATTACCTTTGGAGTGAGCAAGAACATCCTCACCCATCCCAAAGTGAGGCCGTCGATCTTTGCCGAAGTAGGCAATGTGCGGGCATCAAGTGCCGGCAAGATCACGAACCAACTCGCCGTAGCGGCAGGAGCAAGCTTTTCCTTTCCCCTGGCGAAATGGGTCTCGCTTGCAGTCACTCCGGCGGAGTACATCTTCCGGTATCCGGAGGGAGACTGGCGAAATGATTTCAACTCCAAGGTGGGCTTGAGCTTCCCGATCGGTAGGCGCTGAAATCTTCGTGTTGGAACCACGGAGCCCGACTCCGCGTACTGCTCTTCACGCAGTCTGGAGCGCATTCGACATGCAAGCCATCGATCCCATCTACACCGTCAACATGACCGACCACCAGCGCAGCTGGTTTTACGCCGAGCTCCATCATGCCAGCCGCGACGAGGTCATTGGAGTCCTTCTCGCCATCTTCCTTGGCTGCTTTGGAATCCACCATTTTTATCTCCGTCGCAACGGCCTCGGCATCTTCTATCTCTGTCTCTCCTGGACCGGCATCTCTGCTCTCCTGGGCTTGATCGACGCATTCTTTATGCCTGGCCGTGTCCGCCGCTATAACGCCCAGCAAGCCGCTTATATCGCCAGCCAGATTCTCGGCAGTCATCCCGGCCCGTGCTGCCCTGCATGCAGCAGGCCCGTAGACCCCAACGCAATCTTCTGCACTCACTGCGGAGCCACCACCACGCCCGGAAACAACTTCAACCCACAACCCACGGCCTGACTTGTAGTTGTCAGTAGAGTTGCGTAGAGATCTATGGATCTTGCAATGGAGAACTGACAATGGGAAACTGACAACTGACTTACTGCCAAGCCACCACACTCTCCTTCAGGTGGTCGAACTCCACAAAATCTCCCGTGGCATCCGTCTGAACTTTAACCACGGCGCCATTCACCGTCGCGTTTTTCACTCGATCAAATCGCCACCGCACGATCATGTGCGCCGCCGAATCCCCTGTGATCTTCACCGAATTCGCGCCGCGAACCACAACGCGCTTCTCGAAGTCGGTCATCGTCGTATCCGCCGAGCCAGAGCCGCCAATCAACTCATACACGCGGCGGTCATCCATCGACTTCACCTTACTGTTTCCGCTCTCGTTCTGCGGCACCAGCGTCATTACATCCTCTGGGATCTTCGGGATCACCGCACCGGCTCGCACGTACAGCGGTAATACATCCGCCGGAGCGGCCACCAGCATCGTCTTACCGCCGCTGAAACGGCTTCCCGTCCAGTAGTCCACCCAGTCGCCCTCCGGCAGATACACCACCCGCCGCGTATTCTCATCGATCACCGGAGCCACAAGAAAATCCGGCCCAAACATGTATTCATCTTTCGTCGTACGCGCACGGTCATCGTTCTGATACTGCAACACCAGCGCACGCATAATCGGCATGCCCGTCTTTGCCGCCTCCTGGGCAGCGGCATAGCGATAAGGAAATAAGCTCATGTGCAACGTTGCATATTTGCGGTAGACATTGAGCGCCGGCGTTCCTGAAGATCCACCAGCCTTCTCATCCCAGTTCCACGGCTGCTCGTTCGTCTGCGACAGAATCTCCATCACCGGGGAAAACGCCGAGTACTCCGTCCACCGCATCTGCACCAGCGGGTCCTGAGTCGCTCCAACTTTTAGATAGCCACCGAGATCGGATGTCCAAAGTGGCATCCCACTCATCCCCGCGTTCAATCCCGCCGTTACAGCCGTCGGCAAACCATTCTCCGGGCTGAAGCTCGACTGGCTGTCCCCGCCCCATAGGAACCCGATGCCATTTGCGCCCGCATGGCCGTCCGTCGTCACGCTGCGAGCAAAGAGCACACCGTTGCCCTTCATGTCCTTTTGGATCAGCTCTTCCATCGCGTTGTTGTATAGCACCGCATACCGGTTCTGCATCAGGCGCTTGTCCGTGCCGTCGGTAAACTTTACATCTCCCAGAAAACTCCCCTCGCCATCGTCGTCTTTGAATCCATCTGCTCCCGCAGCAATAGCCTGCCGCACCTGATCCTGCCACCATCGCTTCGCCAGGGGATTCGTGAAATCGATCATCGATCCCATGCCCTTCCACCATCGACCTACATAGGGTTTGCCATCCGGTATCTTGACAAAGAAACCACTCGTTGCAGCTTCGTCATAGTTCTCGGCATGGGCCAGCATCTTGTCCGCAAACCCCACCTCTCCCGGCGTATTCGACTGCGAATCGATCCACGGCGTATGCCACAGCACCAGCTTGTAACCTTCGTCGTGCAGATGTTTCACCATCCCCGCAGCATCGTCGAACTGCTTCGGATTGAATTTGTAACTGTTATAGGACGTTGTCCACGGCGAATCGATCACGATCACACTGGCGGCCAAACCAAGCGCGCGCGTCTTGTCTACATCCTCCAACACCTGTGCTGCGTTCTGGTGATAATCCCGCCCCATCCACGGGGCAAACGCCCAATACGGAGGCACAATCGCGCGTCCTGCCAACGCAGTGAAGCGCTCAAGAATCTTGGGGAACTCCGGCCCTGTAAACAGCACGATCCTCAACTTCTGCGCCGGTACATCCACAATCACATCCGTCGCGCTGGAGACGTTCATATCGAACATCGCCTCCGCCGTCGTATCGAGCCAAAGCCCATAACCTGTCGTAGACATAAAGAAGGGAACTGGCTTGTACGTCGACGACCCCTTCGCAATCCCATTGTCCTGCGACGAGTTCAAAACCACGGTGCGCGCATGGTTCAGCGCGTTGAACCGTTCTCCAAGCCCGTAGTAGTTCGCCGAGTCGGCCACGCGAAACCGCCAGTCCCCAACGGAATACGCGAGGCTAGTAATCTCCATCACTCCCGGCGCAAGCTGCTTGAAGTGCAGTTTGTCCGTCGATACCGTCTCCCCGTCAAACTCGAAACCCCGCACAAGCAGTTCATGCTTATTTGGCAGCGTCAGCGCCACCGTGTAGCCATCCCTGCGAACCAGCCCCTCAACCGGAGCCTCCACCATCCTCGTTGCCGCAGGCGCAACCGGCGCTGTTGCAGGCGTAGCATCCTGCGCCACCATCAATCTCGAACCCAGTCCCACCAACCCCGCCGCCAGCATAAAAAACATCCGCATCGTCCGCATCTCTCCAGCCTACAACCGTAGTATCCGCACAGCCATCGCCGATAGTCGACGACAAAAGAAAAGGCCCCGCATCGGGGCCATTTTCTCGTAACATCTTCCTGCAACAGCTACGTCGTTAGACGCCGGAGTTGCTGTGCTTCACTGCCGCCTCATACCCTGAGGTAAAGCCGGTGCGGTACTCATCACGAGCCGCGCCCTTCACCGGAGGATGGACGTACAGATGCGACGCCTTCGCGTCGATCTTCCGCTTGGCTGCACGATCAAGCTGGGCCGCTTCAATACCATCGCGGTAGCCCTGCTGCGCCTGCTCGGTGCCTGCGGGAGGAGTGTTCCACTCCTCAGTCTGTGCTGCATTCTGTGTAGTCTGGGCATGCGCAAAAAGGGGCGCGCCGCTCATAAGCGCCACTGCAATCAGTGGTGTAGCGATTCGGGTTAATTTCATTGTTTCCTCATTCCCTTCAGGTCAAATTGCACCTTAAGGCCAAAGGGACAGTATCACGAACCGAAAATCGTTGGCAAATTTAAATCGCGGACGGGAAACGCCAGAGAAAACAAGCCTGTTTGCGCCACCACACCCCAAATATACCTGAAAATTCAAAGAGAATGGCCTCCATACCCCTTTCGTTACTGCACTCGAACCCGACGAGCAGTCCCACAAAAGTGGCATGAAGGCCATTACCGCGCAAGTTACATATTCGTGTGGCCGCTCCGCATCTCTTCGTTGAAGGACGGTTTGATGAACGCCAGCTGCGCCGCAACCTCAGCCTCATACTGCGCGCGATGGCCCATCAACGCCTCGGTCGGCGTGGCATATTCGGTATCCGCCGCCAGCAGAATCAACCCCTCGCGCGCCAGCGCCTGAGTCGTCTTCTGCAGCTCGTCCACAGTCGTGTTCAGATACTGAGCGTCCCGTGGATCGAGCAGCCACACCGGCTGACCGCCGCCCAGAACTCCCGACAGCCAAAACGCCTTCGCCGCCAGATACTCCTGCCGCTGCGCCTCGGTCGTGTCGTTGAAGCTGAACTTGTTCCGCCAACGGCTGTAGTAGCGCGTCGTCACCGGCACAGGCTGGCGGTTGCCGCTCTTCACCAGCTCCAGCTGGCCCTGATCCATCGTCTTGCGCACGGCGTTGTAGATAAAGCCCTCGGCAAACGGCTGCTCCGGAGCCTTCACAATCTCCGCAAACGTCAGCGTCATCGCCGCTGCAACCTTTGCGTGCAGTATGCTCTCATTGCCGTCTTCAAGCCTCACCTCGCCATGCACCAGGAACGTATCCGCGCCCGAGGTCGACTGGTGGAACGGCCACTCGAACTTGCCAAAGCTCAACGGCAGCAGCCCATGCAATGTGAGGTAGCAATCGGGTCGCGGATTCTTCAGCCGCTTCTCCGACTCCGCCAGATACACCGTCACATCGTCCAGCAGCTCCTTCTTGCTGAAGTCGAACCTGTCGCTCAGTTCCAGCACTTCAGTCTTGGCCCGATCGCCCACAAGTCCCAGCGTGAAGCGTGTCGTCGGATTACCCGAGAAGTCCTTACCCACCGCGCTCGAAACCACTACCAGCCCAGCCGCCTTTGCCGCCGCCGCAACCTGCCCCGCCAGAACTGCCTGTGTATCAACGCTCATCTACCTGTATCGTCCTTTGAAGAAAATCTCTATCCCATCTATTTTACGGCTCCGAAGCCTATTTCCGGGCTAATAGGCCGCCTTTTCAGGACGAATTCGCAGCAAACCACCTATCCCGATCACTTCCCCTGAAGCTTTGCCTCCGCCAGCTTCTGCGCGGTCTCCAATGCATCCGTGGCCTTCGCCGGAACATCGGGCTCGACACCCGTGCCCTCCCAGTCAGTCTTCGATACCGGACTAACTGCCCGCGCAAACGGCACTCCCACCATGAAGTGATCATCGACCCGCATACCGCGAACCGGATGCGCTCCGCCGCCCGTCTTCTCCCCAACGATCGTGGCCCGCTTCAGATTCTTCAGGTCATAGCTGAACTCCTCCGCTCCGGAGAATGTTCGACTCGACGTCAACACGTAAACAGGCTTCGCTCCTCCCACCTTCGTTCCCGCCACAGAGGGCTGCGTCCAGAACTGCGTAGTCTTGTCCGACTTGCGGTCGTAGAGATCGTTCAGATGTTCCTTGCCATCGAACAGGTACGTCACAATCAGAGCAACCATCTGCGGATCGCCGCCACCGTTATCGCGAAGGTCGAAGATGACTGCATCGGTATGCGCGACAAAGTCCATCGCCGCCGCCACCGTGCGGCCGCAGACCGCAGGATCGGCAAACATATTGAACTTCACATAGCCGATATTGCGCGGCAGAATCTCAACCTTCTCAAATCCGCAGTTATCGTGCTCCATCCTGGCTTTCATCCGCTCCATGTCTTGAGCATTGGGGCCGTCGCGGTCTGGCGGCAGCTTGAACGGACTGTAGTCGACGCGCAGATGCCGGTCATGACTTACGTCGCGCAGATCTTTCGTAAGCCTTCCCGCAAACACGCCGCCATCCGTCATACCATCGTATTCGCCGCGTTTCTGATGGTCCCTCATGGCCTCGTTCATCTTCGCCGCGACATCAGGGTAGACATAGTATTCAGTCAATTTCGCAGCCACGCCATCAATCACACGCTGCCGTTCGGCAGCGTCGAGCTTGACGCTCTCAATCACGGCTCCGGGAGGCACAGCGCGAACACTTAAGTTTTCGACCGTCGCCGGCTGTGTGGTCTTCAATTGCAAACTGCCAAAAGCAACCGTAGGACTCGCCTTCTCTTTCACCTTGAACGTAATCAGCAACGGCTCGCTGCTCTCAATCGAAAGTAGATCGAACCCACCCGTCTGCTTGCCGAAGCCCATCATCGAGTCCACTGTCTGCGTGGAATCCATCGTCTTGATGTAGCTCTCTACCTTCGCCCGGTCACCGCTATTGAAGGCATCGAGCCATGCCTGCAGCGTTTGTCCCGCGGGCGTCGCAGGAACCTGAACCTGCCCTCTTCCGCATCCGACGCAAAGCAACACAATCAAGACAAGCCACCAGAACATCGCCCTTCGCATAGCAATCTCTCTTTCGTTTCACTGCAGTAAGCGTGAATCCTTTGAGCGTTTCTAGCCGAAGTGTTGCGGGCCCATTGATTTATGCAGGGTTAGACGCGGATTGAATATTTTCGTCTCATGAATTCTGAAATCCGCTGCGGAACCAACGCAATATTCCCTGCGCATCATCTACACCTGTATGAAATTCGCAACCCGCGTGTCCCTTCTCGCGCTTGCCATCTTCGGCCTCAAGGCGCTAGCCTTCGGCGCGGATGAGCCGTTGGAGACAGCCGAGCACGTTGACCTCACACGCTACCTGGGCAAGTGGTTCGAGATCGCACGTCTGCCGCTGATCTGGGAGAACAAATGCATCTCCGACGTAACCGCGACCTACACACCGCAGCCCGATGGAAAAATTGGAGTCCTCAATAGCTGCATCAGATCCAACGGAAAAATAACTCAGTCCAAAGGCACCGCGAAGATCGCATCGAAGCACGACAGCTCCAACTCAAAACTCAAGGTCACTTTCTTTTGGCCCTTCAGCGGAGACTACTGGATACTCGATCTCGACCCTGACTACCGCTGGGCGCTCGTCGGCAATCCAAGCCGAAAGAATCTTTGGATACTCAGCCGCACTCCAGACCTCGACCACGAGATCGTCAATACATTGCTGCAAAAAGGAGCATCTCTAGGCTTCAACACCAGCAAAATCATTATGACGAAGCAGATCCAACCCGCGACCATCGCTCAATAATCCTTACATCTCACAACAACATTCTTCTCAATCCAGCGTTTACCTGTTCGAAGCGTGTGCATCTAGGCACATGCGCCGATTAAACAGTGAGGACACTATGAAATTCGTTCGTTTTGCAGCTCTCCCAATTGTCCTGACTTCTTTTTTCATGACTGGCTGCGCCTCTCGCACCTACTACGCCGCTGCACCACCGCCACCGCCCTACAACAGCTACCAAAGCGCCCCTCCACTCATCGAACGCGCCGAACACGAAGGCGCTTTCGCATCGGCTCAGAAGCCGGCGAGCGCGACGTCTACAATGGCTTCGGCCATCACCCGCAGCGCGATCGCAACTTCCACGACACTCCAGGCTACGATCCAGCAATGGGTCCCTACGGCCCGTATCGCGACGCCTTCCGCAGATCCTACCTCCGCGGTTACGACGAGTCCTACTATCGTCGCTAGTGTGCCTGCGCGGTATCAATCCCTTATCCATTCGCGTGAATGGAACTGTTTCGGATGCCGCGCAACAAAGGAAGAAGCGATAACAATGTAGCCGCCGCAAGCACCAGAGGCCCGATAGTTTTCATCGTGTCATGCGCGAGCCTGCCGATCACGGCGTCGAAGGCCTGCACCAGTCCCATCGTCAACGCCATTGCGGCAACGCCGACAGGCGAACGAAGATACAACACAGCCACAACGACCAGCACGAGCGCAATGCTGCGCGACGCACCGTACATCGCATAGACCCCGCCGTTAGCCATCACCGCCGCTATCGAAAAGCCAGCGCTCACAACAGCATTTATGCTCGTAATGACAGCGCAGATCCAGAACGCCTGCGATTCGTTCTTTGTGAGAATCATCCCTAAAGGGTACACGCTTAAAACGACTATGAACCTCGCCACGCTCCCCACCGAGTCCCGCAACCCCGCCTCCGAGCACATCGATCAGCTCCCGACGCTAGACATGCTCCGCATCTTCAACGAAGAAGACGCAAAAGTCACTGCCGCCATCGCCACCGAACTTCCCCACATCGCTAAGGCAGTTGACGCCATCGCTACGCGCTTCGAGCAAGGCGGCCGCCTCTTCTACATCGGAGCCGGAACCAGTGGCCGCCTCGGCGTCCTCGACGCCTCCGAGTGCCCACCCACCTTCTCCGTCCCGCCCACACTCGTTCAGGGCCTCATGGCCGGCGGTGACGAAGCCCTCCGCAAATCCAGCGAATCCACTGAAGACATCCCCGAGCAGGGCGCTGCCGATCTTGCCGCCGCAGGCTTCACACAACAAGACACGCTCGTAGGCATAGCCGCCAGCGGCCGCACCCCCTACGTCATTGGCGCCATGCAACACGCCAAATCCATCGGCGCCCACACCATCTCCCTCACCTGCGTCCCCAACTCGCAGATGGCCGCAATCGCCGACATCGCCATCGCGCCCGTCACCGGCCCCGAGATCCTCACCGGCAGCACGCGCCTCAAGGCAGGCACCGCCACCAAGCTCGTCCTCAACATGCTCAGCACCGCCGTCATGATCAAAACCGGAGCCGTCTACGGCAACCTCATGGTCAACGTCCAGCCCACCAACGCCAAGCTAGTCGACCGCGCCCAGCGCATCATCTCCGCCGCAACCGGAGTCGACTTGGCGACCGCAGCTCGTCTCCTTGAGGAGAGCGGATCAGTGAAAACGGCGATCGCAATGCAGAAGCTCTCGCTTGACCGCGCTGCAGCAGAGGCAAAACTTAAAGCCTCGCACGGCAGGCTGGCTGCGGCGTTGCAGCAGAGCTAACGAGATAGCAACCGAAAATTACTTTGATTCGAGGATGACGCGACCATCCAGCTTTTGCGTAGGCCGCGTATCGTGTGGGTAGAGCTTGGCGAACGTCTCAACTTCTCCGCTTGAAATCTCCTCGGGCGTCTTCAGAACAAACCAGGTGACCGGTTCCGTGCAGGGAGGCGTCGTGAGCGATCCGACAAATGTATAGTAGCCATGATCGACCGGTAGGAGATCAGCCGCGTTAATCGACACACCTTCGACTGTGGCTACCTTATCCTTCTCCTTTGGCAAATGATCCCATACGGTCTGCAGCGCTGCATTGACCTTTCCTGGTTTCAGCAGAACAGCTACGACTGCCAGCTGTCCACTCGCATCCGCGTGAACCAGATGGATCACCATGTCGAAGCCCATTCCATCGATATGCTCCTCGCTTGGATGGTGAAAATGGAACTGTGTCAGCTGGTACCGATGATCGCCGACGGTGATAAAGCTCCCCGGCGCGTAGTTCACCATTACGGTGTGACCGTTATCAATAACGGTCAGCGGCGACGACTTGTAGTCAAATTGGATCGGTGGCAGGTCTGCTTTTTCTGTGTGGCGGATGTCTATCGGTGATTGACGGTGGCCAACCTTACACTCGGCATAAGCAGGATCAAGCGTTGCCCATTTGCTGGGGCCATCATTGCCGTCGTAGGCCCAATGGGCGTGGTGTTCGGGCTCCTGCGCAAAGGAAGAGCCGAAGAGCGTTGCCGCTGTTATGAATCCAACGAGCATCGATTTCATCGGAGTTCTCCTTAGGTCAATCGCCGACTAGAACGACCGTGGAGCCCAGTTCGGAAGCGTCCCAACAATAGCAGAAGACTAAAGAGAAATGCCCGTGAAATAGATGAGCTGTCCGAACCGGATCCCAGAAAGGAAGCATCGCCACCGTCCTTGCAACATAAATCGCGCAGATTCACAGCATTGAATTCCTTCTTTATCATTCGCATCTATGTCGATCTTTTTTCTCGATACCGTCACCACCTCGACTCTTCTGTTCGTCACCAGCATCGCCGTAGCCCAGCAGGCCAACACCATGCCCACCAATCCCTACCTCAGCCTGATGACCGCCGCCCGAACCCAAGCCTTCGCACACGGCGTAAAGGTCGCGCCTGTCCTCTCCCCCCAAGACAAGATCCTCCTCGGCGACCACCCCGAGCTTGACGTAGCCGAGCTCCACCACGCAGGCTTCCGCGTCATCCCCTGGAACCCCAACGACCCAGAAGTCATCCGCATCCTCATCCGTCGCCGCGTCGACGGCCTCATCTCCGACCGCCCCGACATCCTCCAGACTGTCCTCGCCGAAGAGCGCGCCGCCAACCCCGCAGACTCCGCCTACTTCGCCTCATTCGACGTCTCCGGCCATCGCGGAGCCCGCGGCCTGCGCCCTGAAAACACTCTCCCCGCCTTCGAGGCCGGCCTCGACCACCTCATCACCACCATCGAAACCGATACCGGCGTCACCACCGATCGCGTCTCCCTCATCTGGCACGACCAGTTCCTCAGCCCCGAGTCCTGCCGCCGCGCCGACGGCACTCCCTACACCCTCGCCAACCGTGTCTACCTGCGTGACATCTCCAGCCACGAAGCCCAACAGACCTTCATCTGCGACAAGCTCCACAGCGCCGCCTTTCCCGACCAACGCAACGACCTCGCCCTCTCACCCGTAGCCGTAGCCTTCGCCGCGCACGAGCGCCTGATCAACCCCTACGTCCCCACCTACGTCGAGCAGCTCTTCCGATTCACCCGCTTCTACGCCGACTACTACCGCACAGGCCCCGGCAAAACGCACCCCGACGCCGCAGCCCGCGCCGCCAACGCCGACAAAGTCCGCTTCAACCTCGAAACCAAAATCCTCCCACTTCCCAACGACCCACCCGGCCGCTCCGTCTCCGCGCTACCGCTACCGCACGGCGAGCCCACTCAAAACCACACCGTAGACCCACAAACCTTCGTCACAACGCTCGCAGGAGCCATCAAGCGCAACAAAATGGAATCCCGCTCCGACATCCAAAGCTTCGACTTCCGCACCCTACAGCTAGTCGAAGAGCAATACCCAAACATCCCCACCTACTACCTAACCGAAACCACCGACACCCTCAGCAGCCCCTTACTCCCACCCTCGCTAAGACAACCCTAAGCCAACCCGGTTCGACCTTCCAAAAATCTACATTACAGTTGTCTGTTCTTTTGCTGTCGCATGTTTCTTTTGTTTGTCATCCCGTAGGGATCGGCGATTGCCTTTGTTGTCGTCTGTTGTTGCTGTTGTCTTCCTAAACCAACCACAAAAGATCGGGTGCCCCATTCATCGCAGTCTCATCGCGATGAGTGGGAAATGTAAATCTTCCCCGTTTTTGCAGTTGTCGTTGCTGTTCTTGTTTGTCATCCCGCAGGGATCTGCTTCTGCTTTTAGCTTGTCATTCTGACACTGAGCGAGCGAAGCGAGTCGAAGGGGAAGAACCCCCGCATTTCACAAGGAAAGCGAAGCGACCCGAGTACTCTCGCTCAATCCACCGGCCCCATCCCCAACCCACGCCCCGCCCGCTTCTTCTTCACCGGATACTTCACCTCCGCCACCGGAGGCTCAGTCACCTGACGCACCCTATCCTCCATCTCACTCCAATACTTCACATGCGACTTCAAAGCAGAAGGCAGCCTCTGCCGCATCTGGCAGTACCAGATCGACCACTCAAGCTCCTTCGCACTCTTGTTCTTGATCGCAGCTTCAATCCGATCCACTTCAGAGAAACGAGCCATATCTTCATTCTACGAGCACAGAGAGCACAGAATCACTGCCCATTCATCTTCACCACGCGATAGTCCGCAGGCGGCTGAAACATCTTCGGGTTCGGCTCACTCGGATTGATATTGCTCACCTCAAAATTCTGCACGTGTCGAGGATCAAACCGCTTCGTAATGACATTGATCCCCAGCCACGGCGAATACCAGAACTCCTTCACAATGTCCTCGGTCTTCTCATTCCCAAAAGCACCCGCGTTCATCGTGGTAATCTCGCGCGACCCAACTACATCGACACCCTCAATCGTCTTTCGTCCCAACTCCTCGCGGTGTACCGCCCCTTTCCCACTAGGCAACGGTCCCGCAGGCGTCAGGCTCACTGATGGCGGCGCGTTGTACTCGCTCACATAGCACACCTTCTCGGTAGTGTCTCAGTTTGAATTTCTGAGCGCAGTCCGTCGGGCGAGTCGCGCCATTAAGCAGGAACGTACGTCAACCGAATCAGGTCATCGGCGATTAAATCGCTGGCCACCAGGTGGAGCGGCGGCCGGGGGCCCGCGAAGAATGGCTGGCCACCACCAAACACGACGGGGCGGAGGTAGAGTCGATACTCATCGATAAGACCGGCCTCGGTCAGGCTTTGCGCCAGGACTGGTCCGGCAACTTGAATCTCGCCAGCCAGCTCGGCCTTCAGCCTGCGTATCACCTTCTCGAAGTCATCCGCGACAAGCGTCGAGTTGGGGCCAACTGACTTGAGGGAACGCGACACGACCCACTTCGGCTGGCTCCGCCACACCACCGCGAACTCGCGATCCTCCGCGTCCCGATCAGGAAGATCTTCGTCCCAATAACGCATGATCTCGTACGTGCGGCGACCGTAAATGAGGCCCGTCGCGCCGCGCACCAGCTCGATGAAGTGACGGAAGGCCGCGGGTACAGGCGGCCCAAGCTTCATGTGGTCGACGTAGCCATCGAGGGACTGGCTCAATCCGTAGACAAGTTTTGCCATGCTGCAAATCTCCCTTCTACGTTCTTCAGAATAGCTTGAGCCGACGTCACGCTAAGGTGAGGTTGAACACTATCTGTGCGCCGCATTGTCGATGTGACCAATAACCACAGGTCCACTTCCCAATCCCGAGATTCAAACTGAGACGCTACGACCTTCTCCTGCGGCTTGCAAATATACCGCTCACGCCGGTTCGGATCTAAATAGTCCACCTCGAAGAGATGTGTGGTCACCTTGTCTCCATTCGGCGCGAAAAGACGTCGCTCCTGCAGGATGCGCGCCCCGAGCTGTCCCGGGCAATCGTCCTATGGTTCCAGATCGTCTGCTTGCTTCCGTCCACGAGAATTGTCGTCCATTCCGTCGTAACCGTCGCAGTAAACAGAGCATTCGTCGCCGGCAGAATCGTCAGGCTCTCCACCCTTTCCCGCGTCCCACCATCCGGCGCCTGCATAGGCTGTTCCTGCGCCCCCGCAACGCAACACGCCAAACCGAAGACCAACCCAGAAACACAAGCAAGCCTCTTCATAGCGCCTCCTGATGACAAAAACATTCTGCCACGGAACGTTACGTCTCAGCGTCAGTGTCCAACAATTTCTCAGCTTTGCTTATGCCAGCCCCATATTCTCAGCCTGATCCTGTACATGATAGCTATTTCTTCGCATCCGCGGTTCGCTCTCCACATGCATGAAGCCCCCTTTCCGCCAATGAACCTTTCGCTCAGACTTCAATCGGCGGATCGATAGGCAGAGGTTGAGCTTGGCATGCCAGTCGCGCCCGAGAGGAGAGCAGAACAACCACTAGGACCGCACTGCCGACAATGTCAAAGGTTATTTGGCCGTAGAGCATGTTGGGGTTACGAAACAAGACCGCAAAGAGTAAGTAGTAGAGACAAATGCTCCCCCAAACGATAATCGCAGCGATCCGCCCGGCATCGTTCTGTTTCCACAGAAGAACGACTGCAGGCGGCCCAACGACAAGCGTAATCACCCACCCAGCGATGGTCAAAATTCCGAAAGAGCCCGAGCGGACGAGAGATAACATCCCACCCCAATGCCATATTCGTATGACAAGGATTAGTGTGCCAACTACCGAGAGAAAGGTGAATCCCGCAATCAGACGTAAAAGGATGCGCATAGACTTGCAGTGTAGCTACGACTATTCGTGCTTTCAATAACTACGTTTCAATCTACGCCAGCCCAGTACTCTCAGCCTGCTCCTGCGCATGATAGCTACTCCGCACCAGTGGCCCGCTCTCCACATGCTTGAAGCCCATCCCCATCGCCTCATGCTTCAGGAAAGCAAACTCCTCCGGCGTGTAATACCGCGTCATCGGCAGATGATCCCGGCTAGGCCGCAGATACTGCCCAATCGTCAGAATATCCACCTTGCGATCCGCCAGATCGCGGAACACCGAAAGCAGCTCGTGCATCTCCTCGCCCATCCCCACGATGATGCCCGTCTTCGTCACAATCTGGTCGCCCTCGCGGTCCGAGAACATCTCAGCAGCAATCTCCTTCGCATGCTCCAGAAACCGCAGCGACCGCTCATACCGTCCACCACTCTTCGCCACGCGATACAGCCGAGGCACCGTCTCGATATTGTGATTCAGAATCTCCGGCCTCGCCGCCACTACCATCCGCAGCGACTCTTCATTCCCCTGAAAATCCGGCGTCAGAATCTCCACTCTGCACCCCGGAGCCTGCAGCCGAATCTCCTCCACCACCTTCACAAACGCCTGCGCCGCGCCCACGTTATCGTCATCGCGATTCACACTCGTAATCACGGCATGATGCAGCCCAAGCTGCGCCACAGCATAAGCCACCCGCCGCGGCTCGTCATGATCAATCGGCTCCGGCCTGCCCTTCGGCACCGCGCAAAAACCACACCGCCGCGTGCAAAGATTTCCCAGCATCATGAAGGTCGCGGCCTTCTGGTTCCAGCACTCCCCAATGTTCGGACACTGCGCGCTCTCGCACACCGTATGCAGCTTCAGCTCGCGCGCCATCTTCTTCAGGTCGTGGAAGGTCTCGCCCATCGGAGCCTTCGCCTTCAGCCAAGCCGGCTTAGGCGCAGGCTTCCGCGGCGACAGGTCGATCTGCACAAGCTCAGCCGTAGGAGTCATCTCTTTTATTGTATCCGCCCTATATATTTCGGCCTTAAAACCACCCGAATTCCAAAGAACAATTCAATCTGCTCCGCCTTGCTCCTATCAAATCACCACCCACCCCAAAAAAAAAATCCCGCACCCAGAAAACATCTCTAAGCGCGGGACTCGAATCACTACCGTTATTTTTCTAGAACTGGAACCGAGCCGACACCTGCATACGCCGATACTGTGTCAACGTTGCACTGTACACGCCCATCTGAGTTCCATCGGTTGATGTGGTATCCATCTGGTGCACATCGAACCGCGCGCTGTTCGTCAAATTGAAAACCTCACCAGCAAGGCTCAGCAGATAACGGTCACTCAAGTGAACCGACTTATGAAGCCCCATGTCGATGTCGAAGTAGCCATCGCCATAGAACTTGTTTCTCTGGCCAGGCTCACCCGGATAAGCACTGCGCATGTTCGCACGTGCCGCAATAGGATCGTCGAACGCCTGCGGATTGCCGTTCGCATCAAGATGCTTCCGCATCTTGATCGGCCCCGTCTGCACCATGGAGCTAGACCATTCCCAGTTCGTCCCCCATCCCAGGCCCTCACCAATCGCGAACGGCAGGGCGCTCGAGACTCGTGCGATTCCCGACAGGTCCCATCCACCAATTGCCGCATCGACGAACCGGTTCGCACCGCCCGCAAAGTGCTGTCCACGGCCAACCGGAAGCTTGAGCACCCAGTCCGCCGTTAGAAGGTGGGTCGTGTTGAAGTCGGAGAGGGCGTAATTCTTGCGAGGATTCCATGCATCGATAATCATTCCGAAGTTCGCGGAATTTCCGTTTGCGGCGGATACATTGGTCGGATTGCTCTCGGAATCGGAACCTAAATCCAGCGATCTCGAGTACGTGTAGCTCAGATCGATCTGCACGTTGTGCTTCATCGGATGCCGAAGAACAAACTGCCCCGCGTTATACGAGCTCGTCCCGTTCGACGTCGTCACATACAGCGAGGAGTACTGTAAGGGCCAGTAGCGGCCTGGCTGTCCATTGGGGCAGCCCATCGTGCACCCAATGTCCAGATCGTAGAGCGCTCCTGTCTCGTTGCCTCGGTAATACTGCCACTCGTTGTTGTAGATGTTCTGTGTAGCAGAAGAACCTACCGCGCCTCCGCCAGATGTCCCCGCTGCGTCCGGGAAGAGGTTCTCCCAATAAGCGATCGTCGGTACATCGCTACGTCCCTGGTCAACGAACTGCGACATCATCGTCGCCGCAGTGTAATAGTCCATGCCGGACTTTGAATCCACAAGGTCGAGAGGTTGAGCGAGATCTATCTGCTGCAGCAGATGTCTGCCAAGTCGTCCAACGTAATTGGCCTCCAGCGTGAATCCACCAGGCAGTTCGCGTTGTACCGACAGGTTGAAGACATGCGAGTACGGTGTCTGAAGATGATCGTCCAGCCCGTTTGTAATCGCGAATCCCGTGGTGCTCGGATCGTTGGAAGGCGTCTGCGGATACGCAATGCTCGATGGCGCAGAAGGAACGAGATTGGGAAGATTATGCAGCCCGGTAAACCGCGGCGACGTGTCCGCCGTCTGCACGCTCGCGGGATTGGTAATCGCGCTCGACAGCGAGTACGATCCGGCCTTGCTATAGTTCGTCACCAGCCCCTGACCATAGTGATCGAAGTACATGCCGTAGCCTGCACGGATCGAGCTTCTTCCTGCACCACCCAGCAGCTTGTTCATCCACGTGTCTGCTTCAGGCGCGGGCGCAAAGGCAAGCGCAAAGCGCGGCGCAATATTGTGCCAGTTCATCGGATAGAACGGCTTGCCGCCGCGTGCCTTTCCGGAGGGCGCAAACGAGATATCCGGCTGCACGCTGCTGCCAACCGCCGCCTGTTGGCCGCGCGTTTGGAACCACTGGTGCATGTCGATCGTCGGCTGTACCTGCTGGCCGTTCGTCTCCCACGGCGTCTGCAGAATGGTATGGCGAAGGCCTGCGGTAATCGTCAGGTTCGGTAACGGACGGAACGCATCCTGCACGTAATACTCGAACTCGTTCGAGCGGAAGCTCCGGTTCACCGGTGTCCCTACCCCGAGCAGTGTTCCTGTCTTGCCGTCGGCAGACAGCTGGTAGTTGAAGTGCCCGGTCTGGTCGTTGACCAAACCGGCGAGCATGCTAACTGCGAGGTTGTAGTTTGTCGAAAAGCCGTCCGATACCGTGGGGAGACCGAAAGGCTCGGGATCGAAGGAGCCACCGGTCCCGATGAAGCCGGAAGACAGCATCCAGGCGTAATTCGCCTGGGCACTAGAGTACGAGTTTGCGTTCGTGGTGTTTTGATACGTGTACCGCCGATAGTTCACGCCAAACTGCACCGTGTGCTTACCCTTCGTCCAGGTGTAGTCGTCTATGATGTTCTGCGACGGAACGAAGGTCGAGCTGCTGCGTGCCCGCGATTCGGGCGTATCCAGTGATCGGAAGGTTACATATTCCCCGCTGCCTGCGCCAGTTGTAGCAATGCTCTGACGGACGAAACCGTAGCGCAGGTTATTCACAATATTCGCGGTTGGCGTCCAGGTGTAGTTGGCTGAGATGCCCTTTGAGTTATCGGTCAGTTTCTCGCTCGCCGGTTGACCTGGGTAATACGGCGCCAGCGAATCGCTATCGTTCTGCATGCTTGCTCGAACGTAGAAATGGTGCTTCTCGTTGATGTTGTAGTCCAGGCGGGTAATGTAGACGTTCTGGATCTGGGGCACAGATGCGGCGAAGCTGTACGAACCCGTGTTAAGACCATCGCCCAGGGAAGTCCCATTGCTATGTGGGTACTGCTGGAACAACGCGATCGAGTTCGGGTTCATACCTGGCCCCCATGGGCAGGTCCCGGTGGTCGAGCAGTTGGGGTCCATGCTTGCAAACTGGCTCGGGGTCAGCGTTACAGTGCTGCCATCCGTACCGGTGTACAGCAGGTTTCCCGCTCGCAGCGAGTCCGTCGGAACCGTCCGGACCGTAGGCTGTGCTTCGTTCTGCCGGTTGCCTTCGTAGTTTCCGAAGAGAAAGATCTTGTCGTGCTTCAACGGCCCGCCCAGAGAAATTCCATAGGTGTTGCGGATCAGATGACCAGGCGTATTCGGCAGCCCGGAGTTAATTTGCGCCGCCTTGTTAAACCAGTCGTTTGCCAACCCAAGGTTGCTGCGGTTATACCAATACGTCGACCCATGAATCTGATTCGTTCCGGACTTCGTCACCAGGTTTACCTGCCCACCCGAAGAGCGCCCAGTGTCGGCGTTCGCGCTGGAGGTCGTCACGCGAAACTGCTCCGTTGCATCCAGGCTGGTACGCAAAACCCCCGTAAAGGCCGAAGGATTCACCTGATCGTTGTTGTCCAGGCCGTCAAGCGTCATGTTCGTCTGGTCCGAGCGCGCTCCGCTCACCACACCGTTCCGGCTCTCCGTCGACGCTGTGTTGCTACCGATAAATAGAACGCCCGGCTGCAGCGCCAGCAGCGTTGCCGGATTGCGGTTCTCGGTCGGCAACTGCATGATCGTCTCGTTGTTGATCGCGTTGCCGATCGTTGCATCGGTCGTGTTGATCGTCTCTGTCGCCGCCGAGACATCGACCGACACCACATCGGAACTCACCTGCAGCTTCATATTCACCGTCGCAGGCTGCGCCACCAGCAATTGCGCCGTCGCGGTGAACTTGCCAAACCCCGGAGCTGTCGCTGTGATCGTGTAAGTGCCCGGCGCAATCTGCTGCAACGAGTACTCTCCCTGAGCATTCGTCACCGCGTCCACCCTTGCCCCGTTCGCCGAATTAACGATGGCAACCGCAGCCCCCGGAATCGCGGCACCCGTAGGGTCGGTCACAAGTCCGCGTAGCGATGTTGTGGCATTCTGCCCAAAACTCACGCCCGCAAGACACAGAACTACTAGCAATAGGGAATAACGAAAAAGTCTCACATGGCCTCGCAAAAGATAAATCGATAGGGATAATTTGCTGACACGAACCGTAGCAGTCTGAATCGCGCAGAATTTCAACGGAGCATTGATGCTCTCGGAAAATGTTTATTGTGTGAATCTAATATGTCAGAGACGTTTCATTCAGGCAACAACAAAATCCCACGGGGTGCCCTGATTTAAGGGCACTTCGGTTGATGCAAGGCAACTCAGATTTCCTGTGCGCGATAGATTCCATCCGCCGTCGGCGGCCACCGAAAATAAATCCTAAAAATCTGCAAAAAAATCACTCGCCTGAAAACGTACATCCGCCAACCATCTTATCCACCCGTTTCACCACACTTTGTCCACAAAAATGCCACCACTTGCACCCGCTTTTTGTGAAAACCCCCTGCAAAATCACACCAATCGATCTCTAACCTCAGTCCGCACCAGGTACAGAAAAAAAACCAGCGCAAACAATCCCCGCACCATAAAAAACCCCGCGTGAGTCTTCTCAAACCACAGGAAATCCCCGATGCTCAGCAACAAACACGCTGCCGTCACCAGCGCCCATCCCCACTTCTTCAGCCGCAGCAACCCAAAGATTCCCACCGCCAGCAGAGTGCACAGAGCCAGCACCCCATACTTCGCTCTGCCCTCGCCAAACGCCCCATGCAAAGTCGCATAGACGTTCAACATCGTCATAAAAATCATGAACATACAGATGCCCGCAATCCCCGGCAGCATCTGTCCCTTCTTCGTCGCCACTACTCTCTCGTCACTCATAACGTATGCAGATAAGCCAGCAAATCCTCTAAATCCTGCGCATCCAGCTTGTTTCCCTGCGCCGGCATCATATTGCGCCCATGCAAAATAGTTGCCGTTACCCTGTCATCATTGGCCGGCGCGCCACTCGGCAGATAATCCTTCTTGAAAACACCCAGCATCGACGGCCCATTCAGCGGCCCATTCCTGCGGTCATAGTGGCAAACCACGCAATGCGCCTGATAAACCCCATGTCCCCGCATCTGCTGCGCGTTCAACTGCTCCAGCGGAGTAGGCGGCGGCACCGATTTACACCCAGCCAACCCCACAAAACCAACCAACAAAAATTTAGCAATCCTCACAAATCCATTCTCGCATCCCGCACCGAAAATCCCGGGCGCCCCATCCTTCGTGGCTTTTGCGAAGGGTGGGGTATCGTGCGCAGCACGACCGTCTTTGGCTAGTTCGCCGCCGCAATCGCCGCCACAATCTTGTCCATCACCTCACGATCCGCATTCGAGTGAGGCATATGATTACCCACCATGATTGAAAAGATCACCGTCCGCCCACTAGCCGCCTCAAGATAACCCGACAGCGCGCGCGCCTCACCTAGCGTCCCTGTCTTCGCAAACACATGGTCCTTCAGCGGAACCTTCGCAAACCGCTCCGCCAGCGACCCATCCTCCCCACCCACCGGCAGACTCTTCTTCCAATCCGCAAACCAAGGCTGCGCACTCGCATAATGCAACAACCGCACCGTAGCCCGCGGAGTCACCAGATCATGCCCACTCAACCCCGACCCATCAAAGAAAACAAAATCATCCTTATCCACCCCCGCCCGCTCCAGAAACGCCCGCACCGCCCTTGCCCCTTCGGTCGTTGATCCGTTGTACAGCACAGCCGCTCCAAGGTCGTGCAGAAACATCTCCGCATGCAGGTTCTGGCTCACCTTGTTCGTCACCATCACGTCTTCCAACAGAGTCGGCGAAGTATGCCTCGCCAGTGGATTGCGGTAAGCCGATCCAACAGCAGCGCAGTCGTTCACACAGCCGAGCGGCCCCTTCATGACCTCATACGTCCTCGTCCAATTCATCTGCGGAACTGGTTCATGCGATGCCTGCACAAATCCCCGCGTATCACTCGAAATCCGATGCTCCGCCCGCGCCGCTCCGGTAACAGTAATCCCACGCGCCTCCAGCATCCCCTTCAAGGCTATCGCCGCATACTCAGCGGGATCATGGATCGCCACCTCTTCCTCATCGGGCTGCGCATCCACAGCAATCGAGCCATAGACCCGCAGCACCTTCGAGCCGGGCGCCCGCTCCATCTGTACATGGCTGCCGCTCTTCGCCGCTCCCGTCGTCAACCCCGAAACATCCAGCGTGTAATACTGCACAGCCGGATCGACAGTCACCGTCGCAGGCTTTTCCGCTGCAGTTCCGGGAGTCACCGTCACCTTCAACTGGTTATCGTTGATAGAAAGCGCGGACACCGGCGATCCATAACCCCATACGGCGTCATCGATCGCCCAATCCTCCGCGTAAGGCTCCCACGGAAACAGAGTGTCATCTCCCACCACATTGCCCTTCACCACCTTCAACCCTGTCTTCGCAATCTGATCGGCCATCTCCTCCAGATACCGCAACGCAGGAGCAGCAGGCGGCGCAGGCTTAGGCCGCAACGCCGGAGCAACATAAGGAATCTCCCGTCCCGAGAGATTCGCATCACCTCCACCAACCAACACCAGATCCCCCGTCAGCTTCTCCGCGCCGTCGAAAGTGCCCCTAGCCACTATCTTCGTCTCAAACGTCGTCCCTCCACCCAACAGCGCCATAGCCGCAGCCGTAGTAAACAACTTCGCATTACTCGCAGGCTGAAAAAGCTGCCCCTCATTCAGCGAGTAGATCGGCGACCCATCCATCGCCGTAACCTTAATCCCCCAGTGAGCACGCGATACCGCCGGATCAGCCAGCAGCGCATCGATCTGCCGCGACAACGCTGAATCCACAGCCCCCGGCTCATCGCCGTTCTTAACTTCCGCTCCAGCAACGCACGCGCACAACCCAACCATCATCAAACAGCGAATCAACCTCACCATCCGCGCAGTCTAGCACCCACGTCGCCTTTGTCTCCTACTCCCTACTCCCTGCATCTAGAATCCAAACTATGCCCTTCGCCCGCCGCCGATCCTTCGAGTGGCTCCTCCGCACCCGCACCCTACCCCTTGGCCAGCGGACTGTCATCATGGGCATCCTCAACATCACCCCCGACTCCTTCTCCGACGGCGGCCACTTCTACACTCCACAAGCCGCCCCCGACCGAGCCGTAGCTCAAGCCCTCCATATGCTCAAAGAAGGAGCCGACATCCTCGACATCGGCGGAGAATCCACCCGGCCCGATGCAGCTCCGCTCTCTCCCGACGAAGAGCAGACCCGCATCCTTCCCGCCATCGAAGCCATCCTCAAAGCACAACCCACCGCAATCCTCTCCGTCGACACCTTCCACGCCTCCACCGCCCGTCTCGCAATCGAAGCCGGAGCCGAAATCGTCAACGACGTCAGCGGCCACCTCTGGGACTCCGCCATGTCCGCCACCTGCGCCGACCTTGGTTGCGGAGCGATCCTTATGCACACTCGCGGTCGTCCCGGCGAATGGTCAACCCTCCCCGCACTCGCTCCAGATCAGGTTGTGCCACTAGTCCTGAGCGAACTCAAAGCGCGCCTGGAAGCAGCCGTAGCCGCCGGCATCCCGTATAACAAGATCGTTTTAGACCCCGGCCTTGGCTTCGGCAAACGCCTCGACGAAAACTACCCGTTACTGGCCCACCTCGACCAGTTCCAAGAACTCAACCAGCCCATCCTCATCGGAGCCTCTCGCAAAGGCTTTCTCGGCCACACCCTCGCGGAACGCCCAAATCTCGCCGCCCTTCACGCCGAAATCTCACCCGCACAAGCCCGACTCCACGCCACAACCGCCGCCAACGTAGCCGCCATCTTTGCAGGAGCCCACATCCTCCGGGTCCACGACGTTCGACCCGCCGTCGAGGCCGCCGCCATCACCGACCGCATCCTCACTGAGGGCTAAACAGGATTGCCGTTAGCATCCGTATTCCAGGACTCCGCCTGAAACGCAATAAACACAGCCGTCCAGGTCCCCTTCGATGGCAGATGAATAAACAGGGCCCCATCCTGCCAAGCCCCGTTATCTCCGCTATGCCCGCCCTTCGCAGGATTTCCCTGGTTCATATGGATATCGTGAATACCATCCACCTTCCCACCATCCGCATACTCACTGCCAAACGCATAGATCACGCCGTCCTTATCCGCAATCGTCATGTTCAAAAGGGTCACCACGGCATTCTGCAACGCGCCCGCCCGCGCACGATTCAACATGCGCTCCTGCTCGGTCAAACCCTTCAACATCACCTGCGGCAACAGCGTCATCTGTTGCTGCGTAATCATCGGCTTGCCGTCGATCTGCGACCGCACAAAGTCCAGCACCAGCCCACCCGACTCACTCTTCAAAGGAGTCATTCCCATCGGCAACGCAAGCAGCCCAGCCTCGTCCGGCGGAGCAAACCCCTCTTCAATAGCGTACAAAACCTCCGACCCATCCACCGACTGAATATTCACCGCAACAGTAAACGGCCCACCCGGCGCATTCATGGTGATCTGATAGTGCGTACTCGCCCCCGTCACCACCTTCCCGGCGACCGGATCGCCCGCCAGCACGCTGTAGTTCGTAATCGGCATCGTTACCCCTCCTGCATCTTCTCCGGAGTGCGCATGGACTCTATCTCCAGCTTACCGACTCTCAATCGGCGAATGTGAACGTCATCAAGCGCGGCCTCCATCAGGCGAAGCCGTCGTATGCTAAGCGCCCCAATCGCCAGCGCACCAAATCGCCGCAGCTCCCACCGCCACCGCACCAAAAGCGGCAGCACCCAAAGCTGCGCGACCCCACCCGGATCATCTTCATAGCCCGATCTACTCTTCCGGCTCTGCCGTCTCCGCCGCCACCAGCGACAATCGTCCCTGCCACTCATCGCTCGTCAATGGCCGTAACTGTACCGCCGCCGGCTCCAACACCGGCAGCTCCTGCTCCCCGATCTCCAGCTCCCGTAGCTTACGCGAGATGGAGAATAATCCGCCACGTCCCTCCGCCTTAACCAACATGTCGTCGTACGCTTTGCCCGCGCTGCGCAACCTCTTGCCCAGTTCTACAATCGCATCGTGCATCCCCACCAGCTTCGACTGCACGTTCAACGCCTCGTTGCGAATCAGCTGCGCATCTCTCGCGATCTGCGACTGTTTCCACCCATACGCCACCGCCTTCAGTAGAGCGATCAGCGTCGTCGGCGTCGCCAGCAGCACCCTGCTCTCGGCGCTGTACTCCAGCAGCGACGGGTCCTGCTCCAACGCTGCGCTGAACAACACCTCGCTCGGCAAAAAACACACAACAAAGTCCGGCGACTCAGGAAACTGCTTCCAGTACGCCTTCCCACACAACGCATCCAGATGCTTCCGCACCCGTGCCGCGTGCGCCGCCATGTGTGCCGAACGCATCACCTCGTCCTCAGTTGCGCTTGCATCCAGAAACGCATCCAGCGGAGTCTTCGCGTCCACAATAATGCTCCGCCCGTTCGGCAACTTTACGATCAAGTCGGGCCGGATCGAAACATCCTCGCCCCTTACAAACTTCTCCACCTCGAACGACGCATACTGCACCATGCCAGCGAACTCAACGCACTTGCGCAGCTGCATCTCTCCCCAGTTCCCCCGCACCTTCGGAGCGCGCAGCGCAGCCACCAACTGCGTCGTCTCTTTACGCAGGTCTGTATGCGACTTCTGCATATTCTGGATCTCCGACAGCACTTCGCGATAAGCACCCTCTCGCTTCACCTCCAGGTCCTGGCTATGCGTCGACAACTTCGCAAGTGACTCCTGCATCGGCTTCAACAACATCTCGATTGCCGACTCTTTCGCCGCGAGATCCTTCGCCGACTCCATCTGTTGTTTATCCAACTCGCCCTTGGCCAACGCCATCAGCCGCCGGCTGTTTGCATCAAGAGCATTGACAGCGAGCGCCTCAAAGGAATCCTTCAGGCTCTTCTCCACCGCCACCAGAGCCTGTATCTTCTCCTCAGCCGCCTTCTGCTCCGCATCCAGCTGCGCCGCTAACTTCGCAGCCTCCAGCCGCGCCTTTTCTCCCGCCTCCCGCACAGCCTCGAGTTCTCGCACCTTCTCCTCAATCACCCGTTCCTTCGCCAACAATCCATCGCGAAGTCCAGCGACCTCGGCGTCCCTCGCCGCCAAACGGGCCTCGGATGCCGCACGGGCCCCCTGCACACGGCTGTTTCCGATCAGCCACGCAACCACCCCACCCACCACACATCCGACCAAAAACCAGACCATCGTCATCGCTTCCATCCCCCAAATTTACGCCAAATCTTCGCCAAACCCAACCCGAACTTTATCCCCCGTGGGTACAACAGGTCCGGGTATGACCTACCATCAAAGGCGCTGTGCGACGAGAGGCTTATCGACCATGAAGCTCACCCGCCGAAACGTTCTGAGCACCTTCGCCCTGACCACCGCAGGTACCGTAGCCCGCCCGCTCAGAGGCGTCTTCGCCCAGGACAGCGCTTTACGCGATACCCCTCTGCAAGACCCTCAACGCCCAGCCTTCCACCTCCAACCCGCCCGCGGCTGGATGAACGACCCCTGCGGCCCCATCTACTGGCGCGACCAATACCATATGTTTCACCAATACAATCCCCACGCCGCCGTATGGGGAGACATGCACTGGGCCCACGCCGTCAGCCCCGACATGATTCACTGGCAGCGCCTTCCAATCGCTCTCGCCCCCACCCCCGGAGGCCCCGACGCTCAGGGCTGTTTCACCGGCACAGCCATCGTCCACAACAACACACCGCACCTGCTCTACACCGGCGTCCAAACCGTCCCGCTAGCCGAAGCCACCCTCAGCGATGGCCACAATAATTTCCGCGAATCCCAATGCCTCGCCATCGCAACAGACGACAGCCTCAACACATGGAATAAGTTCCCCCAACCCGTCATACCCACACCGCCGCCCGGCATGCACGTCACTGGCTTCCGCGATCCCGCCCCCTGGCGCGAGGGAGACGCCTTCTACACCCTCATCGCCTCTGGTATTCCGAAAGTCGGCGGCAACGTCCTCCTCTACCGCTCTAGCGACCTCCACACCTGGCAATACCTTCACCCCATGGTGCAAGGCCAGTGGTCCGGCATCCCCGGCAACAACCCCGTCGATACCGGCGAGATGTGGGAGTGCCCCGACTTCTTTCCACTCGGCACCGGCGGAAAACACATCCTCATCTATTCCATCCAGGGCCGAACCATCTGGCAGTCTGGCGTCCTCGATCGCCGTACCATGCTCTTCCACGCCGAACGCACTGGCGAGCTTGACTACGGCAAAGGCACCTATTACGCTCCCAAAACCCAGCTCGACTCCCACGGCAACCGCATCCTCTGGGGCTGGATCCCCGAAACCCGTCCGCAAGCCGAATACGCAGCCGCCGGCTGGTCAGGCATGATGTCTTTACCCCGCACCCTGACCCTCAACGGCAACGACCTCATGCTCGCCCCAGCCCCTCAGACAGAACGCCTTCGCGCCTCCACCAACCCCAATCCCGCCCAACTACCCAACACCCGCCAGGAATTCCGTTGCGTCCTTCAGGCGGCCACCGCTGGCAATCCATTGCCCTACCGCATCTCCGACCCCGTCGGAACTCTCGTCGAAATCCGCTCCGATCAAAATCAATCACCGCGAACTCTAATCGTCGACGACGTCCGCATCGAAATGCCCGAACCCCTCCCCGCCCAGGCCGGCCTTCACCTCTTCATCGACAACTCCGTCGTAGAACTCTTCATCGACAGCCGTTTCTGCGTCACCCGCCGCTTTTACTCACGCACCTCTGGCAAACCCGTTGTTACGCTAATACTTCCCGGCCAGCCCCGCGTCTCACGCCCACAATCGTTTTCTCTGCACTCCATTTGGCCTTCCTGAACCGAAGATGCTTCGATTCACCATCAAAAATATAGATTCTTCCTTTACACTTCAGCAGCGGCCCCGCCAACGTCAATGCGCCGATTGCTTTACACTCTGTTAGGCGCTCAGTATTCTTGAGGTTGGCGTGCAATAACCCGCAAACATACGTCACGAGATTCGATTACAGAATTAAACAGGAGAACGACATGGCAGCAGTTGATGAAAAGGTAAAACAGATTATCGTCGAGCAGCTTCAAGTGGATGAAGCAGAAGTGACCCCCGGCGCCAGCTTCCAGGAAGACCTTGGCGCGGATTCTCTCGACGTAGTCGAGCTTGTCATGCAGTTCGAAGAAGCCTTCGACATCCAGATCCCCGATGAGGATGCCGAGAAGATCAAGACCGTCAAAGACGCCGTCGATTACATCGAAAAGCACCAGAAGGGCAAGTAACAATGGAGCAGCGTCGCGTAGTTGTAACTGGCCTCGGCCTCATCTGCGGGGTCGGCAATACCGTCTCCGAAGTCTGGCAAGGACTGCTCGCCGGTAAGAGCGGCATGGCCGAGATCAAGGCATTTGATCTCACCGGTCATCCCGTCCGCTTCGCCGCCGAGGTCAAGGACTTCGACCCGCTGCAGTTCATCGATAAAAAAGAGGCCCGCAAGATGGGCCGCTTCATTCACTTCGCCATCGCCGCGGCAGACGAAGCCATGAAGCACTCCGGCCTCCAGGTCACCCCCGAGATCGCCGATCGCTTCGGAGTCCACATCGGCTCCGGCATCGGCGGATTCGACGTCATCGAGCGCGAACACTCGGCCATGCTCGCCGGCGGACCGCGCAAGATCTCGCCTTTCTTTATCCCCGGCTCCATCGTCAACCTCGCCGCAGGCCACGTCAGCATCCGCTACAACGCCAAGGGACCAAACGAGGCCACCGCGACAGCCTGCACCTCCAGCGCCCACTCCATCGGCGATGCCTTCCGCATCATTCAGCGCGGCGACGCCGACGCCATGATCGCCGGAGGCACCGAGGCAGCCATCACCCCCATGGGGGTCGGTGGATTCGCCGCCATGAAGGCCCTCTCCACTCGCAACGAAGACCCCGAGCACGCCTGCCGTCCCTTCGACAAGGACCGCGACGGCTTCGTCGTAGGTGAAGGCGCCGGCATTCTCATCATGGAAGAGCTCGAGTTCGCCAAGGCTCGCGGCGCAAAGATCATCGCCGAAGTCATCGGCTACGGCATGTCCGCCGACGCCTTCCACATGACCGGCATGGCTCCCGAAGGCGAAGGCTGCTTCCGCGCCATGTCTGCCGCCATCAAGGTCGCCGGCATCTCGCCCGACCTTATCGACTACGTCAACGCCCACGCCACCTCGACCCCCCTCGGTGATGCCCTCGAATCGCAGGCCATCGAGAATGTCTTCGGCGAACGCGCGAAAAACGGCACTCTGCTCGTCAGCTCCACCAAGTCCATGACCGGCCACCTCCTCGGCGGCGCAGGCGGACTCGAAGCCGGCATCACCATCATGGCGATGCTCGAGCAGACAGCCCCGCCCACCATGAATATCGTTGAACTCGATCCGCTGTGCCGCCTGAACTACGTCCCCAACAAGCCCCAGGCCGCAAAGATCGACTACGCGCTATCCAACTCCTTCGGCTTCGGTGGTACCAACGGTTCTCTCGTCTTCAAACGCTGGACTTAAATTCTTTCCTGTAGGCGCAGGATGCTCACTCCGATGTGCAGCTTCGCTCCTCTTTTCTTATTTCATACGAAGCGCAAGCTGATTATTGCGAAGTATTGCTTCTTATTCGCAATGGCTCTTGCGCTCTCGCTCTTAACGCACAGCCTCGCAGCTCAAATAACACCAGAGTCAGCGCCGCCCCCACCTTCAGCCGAGGTTAAACTCGGCGATCGTACCCTCTTCACCATCAATACCCCCATCGGCTCCGCCACAGCCCAGGCCCGTGCCGCAGGTGCCAGCGCCCGCCTCGAGCAGGTGAGGCGAGACCACAGCCACAATCCGGAAGACATCCACACCGTCGAGTATCCCGGAGTCACCCGAATCATCTCCAACGACCTCGTCCTCGTCAATGTCACCGACGCCGACGCCGCTGCCCACTCCACCTCTCGCTTCCTCCTCGCCGAAACCCAGCTACGGATCATCCGCTACGCCATCCCTAAAGTCCGCGACGAGTACACCGCCCGCAGCATCACCTTCGACGCCCTTTACGCTCTCCTCACCACCATTGCGCTCGTTTTTTTGCTCCTCGTCTTTCGCCGCGTCTTTCCCGCACTCTACTCTCTCATCGAGCGCTGGCGTGGCGCGCAGATCCACAGCATCAAAGTGCAGAAGCTGGAGCTACTGTCGGAAGCCCGCGTCGTCGAGCTGCTGCTCTCTCTCTTTCAGACGGTCCGGTTTATTCTCACCGCACTACTGCTCTATTTCTACATTCTCCTCGTCTTCAGCTTCTTCCCCTGGACACGTGCCTACGGCCGCATTCTCCGCGGTTACATCCTCTCGCCCATCGGTGCCGGATGGGCGGCCTTCATCCACTACCTGCCGCGGCTTCTCATCGTCCTCGTGATTGCCTTCTTTGCATGGCTCGCCCTCCGCGCTGCTCGCTTCGTGTTTCGCGAGCTCAGCCGCGGAACCATCTCCTTGTCTGGCTTTTATCCAGAGTGGGCCATGCCCACTCGCAAGATCGTCCAGCTCCTCATCATCGTCTTCGCTATCATCGTCGCCTTCCCCTACCTGCCCGGCTCCGAGTCGCCTGCCTTCAAAGGCATCTCCATCTTTCTTGGTGTTCTGCTCTCGCTCGGCTCCAGCTCTGCCGTCTCCAACGCCGTCGCCGGCGTTCTGCTCACCTACACCCGCGCCTTCAACATCGGCGATCGTGTCCAGATCGCCGACGCCGTAGGCGATGTCACCGAGAAGGCCCTCCTCGTCACCCAGATTCGCACTGTCAAAAACGTCCTCGTCACCATCCCTAACTCTCTCGTGCTAGGCAGCCAGGTCATCAACTTCAGCCGATCCTCTCAGCGACAGCCACTCATCCTCCACGTCACCATCGGCATCGGCTACGAAGTACCCTGGCGTCAGGTCCACACCCTCCTCATCGCCGCGGCCAGCAGCGCCAGCGGCATCCTCCCAGACCCCGCTCCCTTTGTCCTGCAGACCAGCCTAGAGGACTTCTGCGCCTCCTACCAGATCAACGCTTACACCAGGGAACCCTCTCGCATGGTCGCCATCTACAGCGAACTCAATCAGAACATCCAGGACGAGTTCAACAAAGCCGGCATCGAGATCATGACCCCTCACTACAGCGCGCTGCGCGACGGCAACGCCGCCGCCATTCCCAGCACCCATCTGCCACCCGGCTACCAACCCAGTTCGTTTCGTGTCTCATCCACCAGCTCCGAGCGCACCCCGCCGCCCACCTCTCCCACAAAGACGAGCTAACCGGCACACTCGCCCAGTCCCTTACAGAGCGGTAAGATCTCTGGCGGAGGCTCTATGAAGCACGCCGCCGTCGGCTTTCGCGCCCATTCAGGCTGGACCGCTCTCGTCGCGATATCGTTCGAGGAGGGATTGCCGTTGGTGCTTTTGCGTCAACGTCCTCACCTCGTCAAAACCTTCACGTATGAATTTCGGCAGCCCTATCACAGCGCGGTAAAAAGACCGCCGGCTGAAGCTCATAGCATCATCTCTCGCGTTCGCACCGACGCCGGGGACCTCGCCTATCAAGCCATTCGCTCCGTCCAAACGAGCCTTCAGGAGCACGACTACGAACTCAAGCGCTGCGGTCTGCTCCTCGCTTCCGCAAGACCGCTTCCGGCCCTCCCTCAAATCCTGGCGTCTCATGCGCTGATCCACACCGCCGACGGAGAACTCTTCCGTGAAGCGCTGATTCACGCAAGCCTGCGCTGCGGCTTCGAGATGTTCACTGCAAAAGAGAGCGAACTGCTTGCAAGTGCCTCACACGCTTTGCACCTTCAGCCCGATGAGCTTGTTCGTCGCCTCACCGGTCTAGGATCCGCGCTTGGCTCCCCGTGGACGAAAGACGAAAAGCTCGCCGCGCTTGTCGCCTGGCTTTCTCTCCTGTAGCAAAGTCGGTATAAAGGTTACCTCGGAGATTACGCATGAAGTTGCTGTACACCGTTGCCCTGTTCGCCCTCACCATCACCGCACCCGCCGAAGTTACCCTCCCCAAAGTCTTCTCCAGCCACATGGTCCTCCAGCGCGACATGCCCATCCACATCTGGGGAGACGCGGCACCCGGCGAGCAGGTCACCGTCGACCTCCACGGCGCAAGCAACACCGCCACCACCGACAACCTCGGCCGATGGAGCCTCCGCCTCCCGGCCCAGTCCGCTGGCGGCCCCTACACCCTGACCATCCACGGCACCAACACCCTCCAGCTCGAAGACATCCTCATCGGCGATCTCTGGATAGCCTCCGGCCAATCCAACATGGAAATGCCCCTCAGCGGCTTCCCTGGCAACGCCGTCGTCAAGGACGCCGACAAAGAGATCGCCGCAGCCAACTATCCACAGATCCGCCTCCTCCTTGTTGAAAAAGACACCTCCGAGTATCCCCTCGAAGACGTCAAAGCCGCCACCGGCTGGTCGCTGTGCACGCCAGAGACCGCAAAGAACTTCTCCGCGGTGGCCTACTTCTTCGCCCGCGATCTCCAGAAGAAGGAGCACATCCCCATCGGCCTCATCGACACCTCCTGGGGCGGAACCCCCGCCGAAGCCTGGACCAGCCTCGACGCCCTCGGTGCCGACGCCTCCCTTATGCCCGTATTCTCCGCCCGCGCCGAAAAGATGGACCGCGAGCCCACCGAGCAACGTGCCGACATCGCCGACAAGCAAGCCAAAGACGAGGGTAAGCCCACCATTCCCAGCCGCGAGTGGCACCCCAACCCCGTCTCCTGGCGTCCTGCCGCCCTCTACAATGCCATGATCGCCCCCTTCACGCCACTCCCCATCCGCGGGGTCATCTGGTACCAGGGTGAAGCCAACTCCGGCCTCCGCGCGCCTCTCTACAGCCGCCTCTTTCCAGCCATGATTCAGGACTGGCGCAACCAGTGGCGTCAGGGCAACTTCCCCTTCCTCTTCGCGCAGATCTCAGCCTTCGGATCTACCAATAAAGAAGACTGGGGTCTCCTCCGCGACGCCCAGCGCCGCACTCTCCACCTCGTCGACACCGGGATGGCTGTCACCATCGACATCGGCGACGAGCACAACGTCCACCCGTCCGACAAACAAACCGTAGGCGAACGCCTCTCGCTCCTCGCCCGCAACATAGCCTTTGGCGAAACCCTCGTCTCCTCCGGCCCGCTCTTCCGCCTCGCCTACCCCGACCACGGCGCGATGCACGTCTGGTTCACCAACGCCTCTGGCCTCAAGGCTCAGGGCGCAGTCCAGGGCTTCGAAGTTGCAGGAGCCGACGGCAACTTCGAAGCCGCCACGGCCAGAATCGAAGGCGAAACCATCATCGTCACCAGCCCCACCGTCCCCGACCCACGCTACGTTCGCTACGCCTGGCCCAACTTCCCCCCAGCCAACCTCTTCAACGCAGCCGGTCTCCCCGCCTCCACCTTCACCTCATACCCCGTGCCGTAAAGCCCACCCTTACGGCTGCGCCATCCTCCACGGCGAGGCCGTCTTCCACCCCTGCAACTCCTTCGCCGCCCACGCATTCGCCTTGTCCTTATGACACGACGTGCACGGATTCGGCACACCCGCCTGCTCCGTCAGCGTAGGCGTAATAAACCGAAACGTATGGCTTGCCACGAAATTGTCCTTGATCGTCTGCGCGATCAGCGGCATATGGCAAGCCACGCACTCGCTCCCTTTGCTACCCTCCGCATGATGCGTATGCTCACTCACCGTCCCATGCAGACCCGCAGGATTCTCCAGCGAAGCAGCATGGCACTTCAGACAAAGTGCATTCCCCACCGCCTTCAGATTCGCGGGATTCTTATCGCTATGCACATCATGGCAGTCGAAGCACCTCAGCTCCCTGTGATACATCGTGCTTTGGATAAAATCATTGCCCTGCATCCGGTTTTTGTGTGCCGTCAGGTCTGCATACTGGAAGAAGTTCGTCACTCCATGTTTCAGCTCTTCCAACTGCCAATAGTCAGCCAGCCTCTCACCTGCCGTAAACCCAACCGGCCAGTCGTAGCGCTTGCCCGCAAACGCCTCCTGCAACGGCCGCCCCTGGCTATGACACTGGATGCACGTATCATTCGCCCGCACATGATCCAACCTCGCCGGGTTCACAATATTCGCCTTCGTAGGATGCGCCACATGCAGACTCCCCGGCCCATGGCACTTCTCACAGCCGACGTTCCACTCCGTCACCTGCTTGCTCTCCACGTTGTAGTTCACCGAATGGCACCCATCGCATAGTGGCCCCGTCGGACGCTCAAAGTTGCTCGTCCCATAGAACGGCACCCACCAATCCGTCCCCGCCTCTGCGTGATATGGAAGCCACCGCTTCTTCGCTACGTCCCACTGCGCCGGCTGCACAAAATAATCATCGCCGCGCTTCGTAAAAAATCTCTGCTTCCATTTACTCCCATAAACAAACGCCACATCCTTCAGCTCAAACGTCACCAGCGGATCGGCATGGGTAAAGTCCGCCAGCACCGCCTCAGGATGCACCTTCGGATCCTGCACCACCCGCGCCATCCGCGTCTGCTTCCATCCCGCAAACGCCTCTGCATGACAACCCTTGCAGCTCTCCGAGCCGACATACTGTGCCGTCTGCGCCTGTCCCCACAAAGCCATCGACAACAGCATCACCGCCTGCAACCGCAACAGACGCCGCATCACAAACCCTCACTCAAGCCCAAAGGCTTTTCCATGACTACTCTAGATCAAAAAAACCGTCGTTTCTGAGCGAAGCAGCCTGCCCAGAACCGACTCGAACGGCAAGAAACCCAATTCCACCCGCAGATCAAGTCGTCATCCTGACCCTGACCCTGAGCTTGTCGAAGGGGAAGGGGAAGGATCCCTGTATTTCGTCCTTGCTCTTGCTTTTGTTTGTTCTTAAATCCGTTTGAATCCGCGTCATCCGTGGTCGCCCCAGCCTAACTCGTCAAGATAGCGATACCCACGCTGACGATCAACCCGATCAGCCACCACCCCACGACCACAGCCGCGGCCTGGCCTCTCGACACCTTCGCAACGATCGCCATCCCGATCACCAGCAACGCAAGCTGCCACAACCCGATCACATCAAAGAAGCTAAGCCCCGCCTTCAACGCCGGCCCCGCATCCGGCACAAAGTAAGCCAGATTCGTCCCCACCGGATTGCGCATGTCGTACGTATCCGCGCTTCCGCCAAACAACAGCGTCACAATCGACAGCAACATCGTCAACAACCGCGGCAACGAAGCATACATACACACTGCGAACATCTGGCCGAACGTCGTTCTCGCTCCCAGGCCAAAATTAAAACTCGCCCAATAAATCAGCGCAAACATCGACACAAAGACCAGGATGAACACAAACGACCCATAGCTTATATACCGATAGACCACCGCGGTCACGCGCATCTGGGCGGCCCTCTGAGCATCCGTCAAATCCGCCATCTTCGCTTCCTGCTTCGGATTCTGACGAATCTGATTCTCGGCCACGCGCACCCATCCGACCTGTTTCTCCACAACAACAGTTGCGACCAGGGAAGTCACGACCAGCAGCAGAAACGGCAGCCACCAACTCGTGTTCCGCAGAATATCCGTAAAGGTCTTCGAAGGAGCGATAAACGTATCCACCACACGCTCCACCTGACTCAAACCACCGCTCACAGCAACGTCATCGCTCATTCGTCGTTCCCTCGCTGATTTATTCGAAAAAATTCGTTGCAGGATTGTAGCCCGTCCCCACCGCACACCTGAACACAAAATCACAATAACTTCGGCTCAGTGCCCGAACCACGGTGAGTTGAAGGAGGTGTAATGTTCCGCAGACCCTGTGGAAACTCCGCGTGCCGGAAATTGACGCCAGGGTCTATAATCCGCCGCACCGGGTTCCCGCAGAGCGGTATTAGTTGATTTCGACAATCTCCGGAATCACTTCTTCACCCCCTCGAGCCACCCCTCTTTTTGGCTAAGACGAATTCCTTCAGAACACCGATTTTCACCTTGCGCAGGATGCGCAAATCCGCCTTGTCGACAACATGGTTCGGCCCACAATATCCCCCAGCGGAACACAGGAGATGACCTATGGATCGAATGCTAGTAGTAGTTTTTGACAACGAGAGCAAAGCGTATGAAGGACAGAAGGCACTTCAGCATTTGGCCGGCGAGGGCAGCATCGGACTATACGCCTATGCTGTGCTAGCCAAACAGGCAGATGGCACCGCAACGATAAAACAAGGAGATACCGCCGGACCACTCGGCACGCTGCTTGGCACCTCCTTCGGCAGCCTCATCGGTCTGTTGGCAGGTCCTGCAGGAATGCTCGCTGGCGCTGCTGTTGGCATGGGCGCCGGCGCCGGCATGGACTTCGCAAACCTCGGCATCGGCGAGGACTTCATCGACGACGTCACCAAGGTGCTAAAGCCAAACAAAGTCGCTCTGGTCGCTGAAATCGAAGAAGACTGGGTTACACCAGTGGACACCCGAATGGAAGCAATCGGTGGGACCGTCTACCGGCGCGCTCTTTCGGACGTACAGAACCAAATCCAGGAAGAGAACGTCGCCGCCATGAAGGCCGATCTCGCCCAAATGAAGGCCGAGCACGCCCAGGCAAAGGCCGACCGCAAAGCTAAGCTCCAGGAAAAGATCAACCAGCTCGATGGCAAGATACAAACCCAGCTGCAGAAGATCAAAGACAGAGGTGAGGCAGCTAAAGCGCGGGCCCAGGCAAAGGCCGCAGTACTCAAAGCCAAAGCAGCAGCCTCAAGGGCAAAGGCCTCCTAAGGCAAGACCAGCTCTGCTGTCGAAAAGAGGGAGTTATTTTGCGCGGTCTAAATGGAGAAGATGCCCTTGCGTAAGCGAGGGCATCCTTTTTGACCTTTGACCGAATCTACGATTTGATCGAGTCACTCGAGCGCTCCCCTCTTATCGGGCGCTCTGATCGAGTGGAAACGCGAGATGGCTGTCCCAGAGACAAACTACAGCATCGCTACTCGCTCCGCAGAGCGACAGCCGGATCCACCCTCGTCGCCGACCTCGCCGGAATCAGCGAAGCCACCAAGCCCACGCACACCAACAGCGCCACCACGAAGCCATAGCTAAACGGATCACGCGGCCCAACGCTGAACAGCAGGCTCGACAGCACACGCGAAGCCGCCAATGCAGCAATCAAACCCGCTATCGCTCCACCTGCAATCAGCCGTAAACTCCTACCCATCACCAGCCACAGAATATCGCCCCTGCTCGCACCCAGAGCCATCCGCACACCAATCTCCTGCGTCTGGTGCGTCACCAGAAACGAGATCACCCCATACAGTCCAATCACCGCCAGCACCAACCCAATCAAGGCGAAGAACCCAACTAACAGGGTTTGAAACCGAGGCTGATCCGCCAGCTTGCTCACCCTCATGTGCAATGTCTCGATGTCAACCGGCAAGGTCGGGTCCAGTGTGGCAACTTGCGAGCGGATCCAGCGGGAGGTCTGGTCCGCTGAGAGCGAGCTGCGGACTACTATCACGGACGTTCGGGGCCAGCCCCAGTCGCTCGGAAGATTTCGCCGGAGCCGGTAGAACTCCGGTACCTCCTCCTTGGTGAGGCCGCTGTTTTTTACGTCTGCGGCGACTCCAACAACGGTGCTCCAGGGCTCGGAGGCGGCCACCTTATCGAATCGAATACGCTGGCCGATCGGGTTTTCGTTTGGAAAGACAAGGGATGCGAGGCGTTTGCTAAGAACAATGGGGTGTTGGCTTGCGGTCATATCTTCCTCCCTGAAGCCTTCGCCCTGAACTATGGGGATCCCCAACGCGTCGAAGTATTCAGGCGACACCCGACGCGAGGCGACAACTCCGGTAATGCCTGCGTCAGAAGGCGACCTTCCGGCCACGACGATCTCATCAAGGCGACCGCTGGAACGACCGGCGGCGGGCGGAAGGGAGTCGCTGACCGAAACAAGTGTGATGCCGGGGGCAAACTGAAGTCGTGTCGTCAGTCGTTGAAAGAAGTTGAGCTGACTTGCAGGCGTCGGATAGGTGTGTTGTCCCAAGGCGATGCTGGCGGTGACCGTGTTGTCGGCGCGCATGCCGAGATTCTGGTTTTCGAGATTGCGAAAGCTGCGCAGCAACAGCATCGCGCCGGCCAGTAAGACCATGCTTGTTGCGATCTGCAAGACGACCAGCCACTGACGTACAGTGGCATGGGAGAAAGACTTGAGAGAGCGTCCGCTCAGCGCTCCGCCGCCTGGTTTTTGTAGCGCTGGCCCAAGACCGAAGATTGCGCCGCAGAGAATCGAAAGAACGGCGGTGAAACAGATGATCCGGAGATCCAGCTGCGTCTTGTTGAGGTACGGAATGCTTGCCGGGGCGATGGCGAGGAAGAGGCGCAATAGCCCTTCGGCGAGGACGCCTCCTGTTATTGCTCCGGCGAGTGATAGCAGAAGAGATTCAGTCAACGCCTGGCGGGCTAGCCTGGCGCGACTGGCCCCAAGAGCAGAGCGGACTGCGAGCTCGCGTTGTCGCATCGCGCCGCGCGCCATCAAGAGGCTTGCTACGTTGGCGCAGGCAATGAGCAGTACCGCGAAAACAGCTCCGAGAAGAACCCAGGCGATTAGGTGCACATCCTGCATCTGACGGTCGCGGAGGGAACGAACTTTGAGATGGAAGTCGTAGCGAAAATCTGACGGGATCTGCTTCAAAGCTTGCTGAAAGAGCGGCTGCAACTCCGCCTCGGCCTGCTCAACGCTCACTCCGGGTTTGAGTCTGGCGAAGGCTCGTCTTGGGCCTCCAAGCCCACCATTCGACTTGCGGTCGGTTGCCTCATCTACAGTCCTTGGAAACAGCACATCTGCTGCTTGAAGTCTGGGCATCTCGAAGTCTTTGGGCAATATGCCGATCACGCGAACCGGATTGCCATCGATGTCGATCGTCTTATTCAAGATGCTACGGTCCAGGCTGTAGTGATTGAGCCACAAGCCATACGAAATAAGAGCTACCCTTGGCCCGTTGGGCTCATCTTCTTCCGGCAGAAAGTTGCGCCCCAGGACAGGCGAGACGCCAAGTGTGGGCAAGAAATTACCTTCCACCGATGAGCAACTGAGTTGCACCGGGTTTCTCTCTGTCAGATCACATTCGCCTGTCACAGCATTCTCGGAGGTGAGCGTCTCAAAGGGCTTCTGATTGCGCTGCCAATCGTAGTAGAAATAGCCCAGCATAAATTCCTGGGTCTCGACCGAATGCACAAGCCCCACCGAAACAATCCTGTCCGCATGGGCATACGGCAGACTGCGAAACAGGATCCTGTCAACCACACTAAACACCGCAGTCGTCGCCCCAATCCCCAGCATCAGCGTCACCACAATCGTCAGCGTAAACATCGGATTACGCCGGAACCCACGCACGCTATACCGAACATCCTGCACCAGCGTCTCCATCCAGAAACCCGGCCGCTCCTCCCGACACTCTTCTCTCGCCTGCTCAACCCCTCCAAACGAAATCACCGCCTGCCGCCGAGCCTCCACCGGCGTCATCCCCGCAGCAATGTTCGCCTCCGTCTGCTGCTCCAGATGAAACGCCAGCTCTTCATCCACCTCTGCATGGCCTTTACGAGCCACCAGAAAACGAAGACGCATCAGCCACCCCTTGAACATGCCCACCCTCCTAGATCCCTTTGAGCACCAGAGCAATCGCGGTCGTCAGCCGCTCCCAGTTCTCCAACTCCGCCTCCAACTGTTTCTTGCCCGTACGTGTCAGTGAGTAGAACTTCGCCCTGCGATTATTCTCCGAAGGCCCCCAATCGGCCGCAATCCACCCCTTGTACTCCAGCCGATGCAGCGCAGGATACAGCGATCCCTGCCCAATCTGCAACGCGTCCTTCGACACCTGCTGAATCCGCTGCGCGATCCCCCAGCCATGCATTGGCTCCAGCGCAAGCGTCTTCAAAACAAGCAAATCAAGCGTTCCCTGCAATAGATCTGTGTTCGGCGCCATCTTCCCCTCGACGTTCGACAACAGAAATATACCTTTACCTGTCGAATGTCAAGGGAAGAAAAGGACGGAACGTTAGTCTAAGGCCGGAGCGGGTGCCCCATCCTTTCGCGGCTTTGCGAAAGGGTGGGGTGCCTCTGCAGTTGTCTGTGCAGTTGTCTTTGCGATCCTTAGTCTCAACTTTGCGCTAAGCCGCCTTGTCCTTCCGCAAAATCAAAAACACGCTAACAATTACGATCGCCGCCCCAATCAGCATTCGCACCGTGATCGCCTCTCCCGCGACAAAATACCCCAGCGCCACAGCCACAATCGGATTCACATAAGCATAGCTAGCAACCCGCGTAGCTGGCATCCTCCCAAGCAGATACACAAAAGCCGTAAAACCCAAAAGCGAGCCGAAGACGATCAAATAGAGGATCGCCAGCCCGGCCCGAAGCGAAACATGCGGCAGAGGATGCATCTCGCCGAACATCGCTGACAACAGCAGAAGACCAGCCCCGCCCAGCATCATCGCCGCACCCGAAGTCAACGGCCTCGACTCCGGCAGCTCCAACGAACGATTCAGCACCGAACCCAGCGACCATCCAATCGTCCCCATAAGAATCGCAATGCAAGGGAATATCCCGAAGTGTCTCTCGCCGCTCGGAAGCAGCAACACCGCAATGCCGCCAAAACCCAGCAGAGCAGCGCCCAGCAAACTCCAGCGAAATCGCTGCTGCCGAAACACAAGAATCTCCAGCACAATCGTAATAAGCGGGACCGACGCCGCCAGCACCGATGTCACCCCCGACGGCACATACTTCTCCGCCCAGAACAACGGCCCATACTCCGCCACGAACATCAGCAACCCAATCAATGCAAGGCTGCGCCATTGCTTCGCCTGTGGCCGAGGCTGCCCTTTCACCCGCATAAATCCGTAAAGCACCACACCAGCTACAAAGAACCGGCATCCAGCGGCAAACAGTGGCGGAACTTCCTGCACCGCGATTCGGATAGCAAGAAACGTAGTCCCCCACAGGACATAAATCGCAAAGAACGCCAGAATGACCCGGATATCGAATCCTCTTAGCGTCGAGCTTGCCGATCGTCTACTAACTGTTGTAGAAGTCATAGATGGTTACTAACCTATAGGATGCCAGGTAACCTGTAAATGGATTTTAGAAGGTTAGCCACAAAAATAGTTTACAAAGAGCCAGCCATGAAGATCACCGAAATCACTCCATCACCGAACTTCCAGCTTGTAGCCGCCCATCCGACGCTCGACTTCGTCAATACTCTCGACTGGCGTTTCCGGCAGAGCGGCCCTGAAGAACTTCTCAACACTTACACCGATCTGGTCCACTTCACCACCCAATCCAACCTCCTGCCTCCTAAACAGGCCCAACACCTCCTCCGCACCGTAACCCCTCGCAAAGCCGCAAACACCCTGGAATCAGCCAAAGAGCTCCGCGAAACCCTCGCCCGCACCCTCTACTCCACCCTAAACAACCGTCCCGTTCTGGAATCGCAACTCAAAGCACTGGAACGCCACTTTCAAACCGCCCGCCTCAAGCAAACGCTCCATCGGAAAGATTCATCCTTCGAGTGGAGTTTGGCCGGCGCCAAGGACGCTCCAGAACTTCCCCTTTGGCTTCTCACCTTAAGCGCCTCCGACCTTCTCACCTCGGACACTCTTTCCACCGTGCGCTCCTGTGACAACCCCGAATGCCAGTGGCTCTTCCTCGACACCAGCAAGAACCACACCAAACGCTGGTGCGACATGAAGCTCTGCGGCAACCGCATGAAGGCCCGCCGCTTCAAAGCCCAGCGAGCCTCCTAGCCTGCCACTCTCACGCACTCCGCTGGCCCCTCTACTCCACAACCGCCAGAACATCCCCCGCCCCAACCGCATCCCCCACCCCCACAGCTACTCGCACCACCCGCCCACCCTTCGGCGACCGAAGCTCATTCTGCATCTTCATCGCTTCGATAACCACGATTGCCTCACCTTCCACCACATCCTGTCCATCATTTACCAGCACGCGCACCACACGTCCCGGCATGGGAGCCTTCACCGGCCGCGGCCCCCCCCCCCCCCCCCCCCCCCCC
>Ga0210409_10000332_pt1 | contig 86657 bp, 82 predicted proteins | sample IncBWH17MmetaG_FD_161649 | JGI IMG/M metagenome (GOLD analysis project Ga0210409, IMG submission 161649) | Forest soil microbial communities from Barre Woods Harvard Forest LTER site, Petersham, Massachusetts, United States - Inc-BW-H-17-M | ecosystem: Environmental > Terrestrial > Soil >... | reverse complement strand
GGGCAGCGTGCTGAACCTGCCCCTGCTCGACGGCGGCCGCAACAAGGCTAACCTGGCCAAGGCCGACGCCAACTATGAATCGGTGGTGGCCAACTACCGCCAGCAGGTGCTGGTCGGCTTCCAGGATGTGGAAGACAACCTGAGCGCGATGCGCACGCTGGATAACCAGATCCGTTTCCAGGAAGACGCCGTGAAATCGGCGCAGCTGGCTGCGCGCCTGGCCGATTCGCGCTACAAGAACGGCTCGACCAGCTATTTCGAAGTGATCGACGCCCAGCGCTCCAGCCTCTCGGCGCAACGCGCCAAGAGCCAGAGCGTCGGCCAGCGGGCGGTCGCATCGGTGGGCCTGATCCGGGCGCTGGGCGGCGGCTGGGGTTCGCCTGCCGCTGCTGTTCCTGTCGCTGCCTCTGCCGCCACGTCTACTGCACTGGCGCAGGCCAGGTAAGCCAACTTGTCGACGTGAAAATGGCGATGCTGGCACTGCTGCCTGCATCGCCATTTTTTTTCGTCCAGATAGGACTTGCGCAACGATTGCGGGCAGTTCTAAGAGCGGATCCGTAATGCACCGCTACTTCCCACCAGCCGGCATGCATGGCAAAGCAGCGGCCGATTAACATCGACCAATTTGCCCAAATCAATTTTTCCACGAAAACCGATCGCCTATTGGGCGCGAATGGTTTTGTCCGTCATAATGGTGGCGAAAATAGACGTGATTTTTTCCAGATAAATACGCTATTGCTTATCAATCAAATTGTTTTCCTGCTACAGGAACCCGTATGTCGGAAACTCAAGTCGTCGTCGTTAGTCCGGAAGGCGAGCTGTACGCTGGCAGCGCCGGATTGGTCACCTTACCGGGCATCGAAGGCTCGCTCGGCATCCTGCCAGGCCACACGCCGCTGCTGACGCGTCTGAAGCCAGGCGCAGTCCATATCAAAAGGCCGTCGGGCGAGGACGATTTCATCTATGTCGCCGGCGGCTACGCAGAAATCCAGCCGCATTCCGTCACTATCCTGGCCGACACCGCGATCCGCGGCAAGGACCTGGACGAAGCCAAGGCCACGCTAGCGCGCCAGCAGGCCGAGGAACGCTTGCAAAACCTGCATTCGGATATCGACTATGCGTTGGCGCAAGCCGAACTGGCGCAAGCCACTGCGCAACTGGCGACGCTGGCGCAAATGCGGCGCGGGAAATAGATCACCCGAGGCGGCCGGCTTGCGTGGGCCGCCTCGTCGCGATCGTCAGCGCGGCTGCGGCCTGTTTTGGCCCGGCCGGTTGCCGCCACCAGGTGGCCTGCCGCCTGGTGGCCGGGCGCCATTACCCGGCGGTCTGGCGCCACCCTGCGGCGGACGCTGGCCGCCCCCGATTCCTGGCCGATGTGGTCGTTGCGGAAAGACGCCTGGCGGCGTTGGCCGTGGTGGCGGTGGCCGCACAATCGGCGGGCGCGGCCGGATCGGCCGGTGCGCCCAGTGCGACTGCTGGCCGTACCAAGGACGGCCGCGATAATACTGCCCCCAATACGTACCAATCGAGAAAGCGATAATCGGCAGGCCGATGGCGCTGCCGTATGTGATCAGCGGCACCTGGTTGCCTTGATAGGGATAGTTCAGGTTCTGTGCATAGACCCAGCCGCGATTGCCATCCTGCAGCGTGACGTCGCACCAGCTATATCCGTTCACGCAGCCCGCCACCTGGACCGGCGTACCCGGGCCGAGCTGCGCCACCAGCGGATAGTCGCGCGCCGGGCCGGCGCGCAAATTGACCGGCTTGCTGGTAAAGGCCTGCTGGGCCATGGCAGCTAGCGGCGCGGCTAGGCAGGCGGCGGCGATCAGGGGGATCAGTCGGATACGGATCATAGGCGGGCTCCTGGTGGTAGGGCGGTCGATAGCGGCGTCTGGGTCCAGCGTTTTCAAGGATACCCTTAAAAACTTTCGATGAGGCAACAAAATCAATCCGCTTGCCGCACAATCCTATTCTGAACTCTCCGGGCTGTCACGTAGCATTTCGATAAATAAACGCAAGCCGGTCGGCAACTGGCGCCGGCTCGGGTAGTACAGGAAAAATCCCGGCATCGGCGGGCACCAGTCGTCCAGCACCCGCAGCAGCCGGCCCTGGTTGATCCATTCCCGGGCCTGTTCTTCGTACAGATAGCTGAGGCCGATGCCGTCCAGCGCCGCCCGCAACATCAGTTCGTCGTCGTCCAGCAGCAAGGGGCCGTCTACCGCCACCGCCAGCGCCTCGCCGTCCTTGGCGAATTCCCAGGCGTACAATGCGCCGCTCGGAAAGCGGCGGCCGATGCAGGCGTGCTGCTTCAGCTCCAAGGGTTGGCGCGGCAAGCCGCGGCGTGCCGCATACATGGGTGCAGCCACCACAATCAGGCGCAACGGCGGGCCCATCGGCAGCGCGATCATGTCGCGCGCCAGGGTTTCGCCGAAGCGGATGCCGGCATCGAAACCCTGGGCGACGATATCGACCAGGCTGTCGTCAGTCACCACTTCCAGCCGGATTTGCGGGTAAGCCGCCAGGAAGCGCGCAAAGATCGGCGCCAGCAGCCAGCGCGCTGCCGCGCGCGGAACATTCAGGCGCAAGCTGCCACGCGGCGTGTCGCGGAACTGGTTGACCTGATCCAGCGCCTCGCCGATTTCGCGCAAGGCCGGCGCCAGCCGCGCCAGCAACTGCTCGCCAGCCTCGGTCGGGGTCACGCTGCGGGTGGTGCGGTTGAGCAGGCGCACTCCCAGCCGGGTTTCCAGCGTGCGCATGGCGTGGCTCAGAGCGGAGGCGGAAACCCCGCATTCCGGCGCCGCCTTGGTAAAGCTGCGATGGCGGGCAACGCTGGCGAAGGCATCCAGTTCGGTCAGGTCGGGCTTGTCCATTAATGAATTTTTTTCAGTATTACATCAAATATAGCATGGCTTATCGATAGCAATTACTCGGAGGATACTGGTCCCGTCATCACTCACCAAGGAACAAGTCCAATGAAAACCCGCACACTGGGCCGCAACGGCCTCAAGGTTTCCGCCATCGGCCTCGGCTGCATGGGCATGAGCTTTGGCTATGGCGCCAGCGACGACGCCACTTCCATCAAGACCTTGCAGCATGCCGTGGATATCGGCGTCACCCATTTCGACACCGCAGAAGTCTACGGTCCGTACATCAATGAAGAACTGGTCGGGCGCGCCCTCAAGGCTGTGCGCGGCAAAGTCACCATCGCCACCAAATTCGGCTTCAAGATCCTGCCGGAAAGTAAAGACGTGCAGGGCCTGGCGCGCATGGCAGGAGTCGACAGCCGGCCGCAGCATGTGCGCGACGTGGTCGAAGCTTCTCTCAAGAGGCTGGGGGTGGAAACCATCGACCTGCTGTACCAGCACCGGGTCGATCCGCAGGTGCCGATCGAAGATGTGGTCGGCGCCATGGCTGAACTCGTGCGCGCCGGCAAGGTCCGCCATTTGGGCCTGTCGGAGATGTCTGCGGCCACTTTACGCCGCGCCCATGCGGTGCATCCGATCGCCGCAGTACAGTCCGAATACTCATTGTGGAGTCGTGACCAGGAGCAGGAAATCCTGCCGCTGTGCGCCGAACTGGGCATAGGTTTCGTCCCTTACAGCCCGCTGGGCCGCGGTTTCCTCACCGGCAAAATCAGCGACAGCGGCCAGTTGGCGGCCGACGATTTTCGCCGCACGCTGCCGCGCTTCCAGGATGGCGCGCTGCAAAGCAACCGCCTCCTGCTGGAGGCGCTGACGCCGCTGGCTAACGCGCGCGACTGCACGCCAGCGCAACTGGCGCTGGCATGGCTGCTGGCGCAGGGAGATAGCATCGTGCCGATACCCGGCGCCCGCCAGATCAAGCATCTGGAAGAGAATGCCGCAGCTGCCGACATCGTGCTGCGCGCCGACGAACTGGCCACCATCCGTGCGGTGCTGGACGGCGACCTGGTGGTCGGCCAGCGCTACGGCGCACCGGAGTTGGAACTGATCAATCGCTGAGCACGGCGCTTGCAACCCGAGCCAGCGTGGTAAAAGAAAAAGCCATATCGCTCAAGGAGAGATATGGCTTTTCATCGGACTTGTTACAGCATCAAGGCAGGCTGGACGACGTGCGTCGTCAGCGCCGCCAGAAAGAATTACTTGCTGGCCATCATGCCGGCATCATGCGCCTGCTGGTCGGCATGGTAGGAACTGCGCACCATCGCGCCAACCGCCGCATGCGCGAAACCCATCTTGTAGGCTTCTTCTTCGTACATCTTGAAGACGTCAGGATGGACATAGCGGCGCACCGGCAGGTGATTCCCGCTTGGCATCAGGTATTGGCCGATGGTCAGCATGTCGACGTCGTGGGCGCGCATGTCGCGCATCACTTGCAGCACTTCTTCGTCGGTTTCGCCGAGGCCGACCATGATGCCGGATTTGGTCGGGGTGTTCGGGTGCAGCGCCTTGAAGCGTTTCAGCAGGTTCAGCGAATACTCGTAGTCGGAGCCGGGGCGCGCTTCCTTGTACAGGCGCGGTGCGGTTTCCAGGTTGTGGTTCATCACGTCCGGCGGCGCCAGGTTGAGGATTTCCAGGGCGCGGTCCATGCGGCCGCGGAAGTCCGGCACCAGGATTTCGATGCGGGTGTTCGGCGACAGCGCGCGCACGTGGCGGATGCATTCGGCAAAATGGCCGGCGCCGCCGTCGCGCAGGTCGTCGCGGTCGACACTGGTGATGACCACGTAGTTCAGTTTCAGCGCAGCGATGGTCTTGGCCAGGTTTTCAGGCTCGTTGACGTCAAGCGGATCGGGACGGCCGTGGCCGACATCGCAGAACGGGCAGCGGCGGGTGCACTTGTCGCCCATGATCATGAAAGTGGCGGTGCCCTTGCCGAAGCATTCGCCGATGTTCGGACAGCTGGCTTCTTCGCACACGGTCACCAGGTTGTTGGCGCGCAGGATGTCCTTGATTTCATAGAAACGCGAGGACGGCGAGGCCGCCTTGACGCGGATCCAGTCCGGCTTTTTCAGGCGCTCGATCGGGATGATCTTGATCGGGATGCGGGCGGTCTTGCTGGCGCCCTTCTGCTTTTCGGATGGATTGTAGCTGGCGGTAGCAACAGTGGCTTCGGTTGGCAGCGACGGCGTGGTTTCTGTGGTCATGGTCTGGTGGAGTCCCGGAGGGCGCTCGGTTAAATCGCGCAGTTAAATTCAGCAGTAAGTTCGGTAATTAAGTTCAGCAACTAAGTTGAGCAGTTAAGCCGCAAATGTTTCAATCAATTGGTCAGCAAGCGCTAACTGCATCTCAGAGAGCGCTATATCGACACCAAGTGTTTTCATGTCGACGGTCTGCAGGCCTTCGTAGCCGCACGGGTTGATCCAGGAAAATGGCGTCAGGTCCATGGCGACATTGAGCGATACACCATGGTAGGTGCAGCCGCTGGCCTTGACTTTCAAGCCAAGCGCGGCGATTTTCGCACCCTGCCAGGCGCCGTCAGCGACATATATCCCGGGCGCGCCGGGCTTGCGTTCACCGGCCAGATTATACGCTGCCAGCGTGTCGATGACCGCCTGCTCGATACTTTGCACGAATTCCCGTACGAACAGGCGGGCGGAAGGACGGCGGCGGCGCAGATCGAGCAGCAGGTAGATCACTACCTGGCCGGGGCCGTGATAGGTCACTTCGCCGCCGCGGTCGGTCTGGATCACCGGGATCTCGTGCGGCGCCAGCACATGGCTGGGATCGGCGCCCAGACCCAGCGTATATACCGGCGGATGTTCGACTATCCACAGCTGGTCAGGCGTGTCTACCGTGCGGGCGGCGGTAAACGCGCGCATGGCATCAAAGCTGACGGGGTAGGATTCGACGCCGCGCTGGATGATCTGAAGGCTGGGCGGATGATCGGAGGAACGGAGTTGCTGCGCACTGGACATAGCGCAAGTGTAACGAAAAAAGGCGGTCGGCGTGCAAAAGCGGCTGGCACGCCGGACCGCCGTCAGGTCCTCAGAGGGCCAGTAAACTTTCAGGAGATTGCCAGTTTGGCAATTGACGGATGCGCTGCAACCAGGCAGCGACACGCGGCGGCAGCACAACTTTGGCGGCATCCGCCCAGAACAGATAGCCGCACAGGGAAAAATCGGCAATGGTCGGCAACTCATCGATGATGAAAGCACGGCCGTCGGCCAGTTCCGCTTCCAGCTTGGCGATGTCCACCTCAAAACGGCTTTGCAGCCAGTCGATGGCGCCCGGCGGGTAGTCCTGCGGCGCAAAACTGCGCGCCCAGCGCAGCTGAGGCAGGCACATGCCGAGCCGGTTGGCTTCCCAGAACAGCCATTCGCGCACGCGCGCCATCCGCAGCGGTGATTCGGCGCCAAAGCCGCCACTCAACTCGGCCAGGTGCATCAGGATGGCGTCGGACTGGATATACGGCACACCGTTGTGCACCAACAACGGCACCTCGCCGAACTTGGCGAGGCTGCGGAACGGCTCCGGCCGCAAATGACGCGGCTGGCCGATATCGATGGACTGATAAGTATGGGCAAGGCCGCTGACCGCCAGCATCAGGCCGACCTTGTATGCATGTCCCGAATCGGCGTTGCCGTAGAACGTGATCTGATCCGGCATGTCCGTCATCGGATCAGCAGGCTGCAGGCGCGCCGTTTGGCGTCTTGCTGAAGCCGGCGCGGGCGCTGACTGCCGGCAGGCGGCCGGACAGCTGTTGCACTTGCACCACGCTGTTGCCCTTGTGGGCTTCGATCACGACATGGCTGTCGGCGGCGACATGCAGGAATTGCCCGGCCGACAACCAGTAATCATCGCCCTGGCCGGAAACCGTCACCCACACCCGGCCTTGCGTGATTTGCAAGGTTTGCGCTACCGGCGCGATGACCGACAGGGCTTGTCCGGCGCCGATCGCCAAAGACTCGTTAGCTAATAATTTTCTCATGATGCTGCTCCTTGAAACTGCTGGTATATTGACCGCTACATCCTCTTCAAGCGCTTGATATAGCCGTTCCTTGTTTCTACAGAGTCATTTTAATCAAGTGCAGAGTGTTAACAAAACGAGTAATTTTCCCTTTCCTTGCTAGTTTTTCTCACACTAACCCGAGCCCGCCATGGCCGATCTCAGAAAACTGCCGAATCTCTCCGCCCTGCGTGCCTTTGAAGCCGCGGCCCGCAATGACAGCTTTTCGCGCGCAGCCGAAGAAATTTATGTGACGCCGGGGGCGATCAGCCACCAGATCCGCACACTGGAACAGGAACTGGGCGTGCAGCTGTTCATGCGCCACGGCAAGCGCATCACCATCACCGCCCAGGGCCAGCGCTTCGCCGCCACCATCCGCAAATCGCTGAATGAAATCGCGCTGGCGGCCGAGGCCTTGCAGCTCGACGCCAAGCAGAAGCGCCTGACGGTCTCCGCCCTGCCCTCGTTCGCGGCGCGCTGGCTGGCGCCGCGGCTGTGGAAATTCATCGACCTGCACCCGGATACGGAAGTCGTGCTGCAATCGAGCAATCACCTCAATGATCTGGAAAGGGAACCGATCGACGTCGGCCTGCGCTACGGCCTGGGCAACTATCCCGGTCTGATTGTGGAAAAACTGATGGATGATTTTTATTATCCGGTGGCCAGTCCGCACTACCGCGACGGCAAGCTGCCGAAAACCCCACAGGAACTGGAGCAGTGCAGCTTGCTGCGGATGGATACTGAATCTTCCTGGCTGCCTTGGTTCGAGGCGGCGGGCGTGGACCTGGTGGAGCCGACCGGCGGCTTGCTGATCGAAGATGCCTCGATGCTGCTGCGCTCGGCGTCGGATGGCCTGGGGATAGCGCTGACGCGGCACGCCATCGCGCTGCAGGAAATCGCCTCGGGCGAGCTGGTGCGCCTGTTCGATGTCGTGGCGCGCTGCCCTTTATCCTATTATTTCGCCTGCACCAGGGAGGCGATGGACAAGCCGCAGGTGCAGGCTTTCCATCGCTGGCTGACAGCCGAGGTGCGTGCTTTCAAGGCGCAAAGCGAATGGCCCGGAGAGCCCGGGGCCTGATCCGCACGGGACTTACAACACCATCTTGACCATCGGATGGGACGACAAGGCGCGGTACAGATTGTCCAGCTGCTCACGGTGGATGGCATACACATTGGCCGTCAGGCCGGTGTAGTTGCCCTTGGACGAAGGCCGCACTTCCAGCTTGTCGATATGGAACGTAGGATCATGCTGCAGCACCACGCCGACAATGGTCTCGACGAAAGCATCATGCGTCGGTCCCATGATCTTGATGGGGAATACGCTGGGATACTCGATCAGGCTTTCTGCTGGATCGATGGGCTTGGTCAGGTCGGTCATGGTCTTTACTCTTCAGTGATGTTGCAGACAGGTAGTTTACTCCTAGTGCAGTGTTTCGTAGGTAATGGCGCTTCAGAAATGGCGTATTTTCGTGCCAGGCTAGGCGCAAACCGGAGCGATAGCGGGTCTATCGCGAGGATTTGCAACGACGCATGGCGCGAAAAGACGCGGTCGGCTAGACGCTGTTTATGAAGTGTCATTACCTGCGAAACACTACACTAACTTATCAGTGGCGCGGGATTCTGCAAGAACCGCTTGTGCAAATGAAAACAGGGTGGAATTTCCACCCTGCAACCTTCGCTCCGACTACCTGACAGAAAGCTGTTCCGTTCAGGCAGCAGCCTTGGCCAGCTGATAAGCCTCGTATAACTGCTTGTATATGGGGCCGGGGGCGCCGTTTCCAATAGCCTTGCCGTCGATCGACACCACCGGCAACACTTCCTTTGTGGCCGACGACAGCAGCACCTCGTCTGCTCCGAACACCTCTTCCCGTGCAATCCGGCGCGCCTCGAAAGGAATGCCGCCGGCGGCGCACAGTTCCTCGATCAGGCGGTAGCGGATGCCTTCCAGGATCAGGTTGTCCTTGGGCGGCGCCATCAGCTTGCCGTGCTTGACGATCCACACATTGGAAGAAGAAGCCTCGGTCAGCCAGCCGTCGCGGAACTGGATTGCTTCCACCACGCCGTGCTCGGCGGCGTTCTGCGCCGCCAGCACGTTGCCCAGCAACGAGATCGACTTGATCTCGCAATGCAGCCAGCGCTGGTCTTCCATCGCAACGCAAGGCACGCCGCTGGCGCGCAAGGCGGCGCTCGGCAGCACCAGCGGGTTGGTCATGATGAACACGGTCGGCGTCAGCGCTTCCTTGGGAAACGCGTGGCCGCGCTTGGCGACGCCGCGGGTGACGTGGATATAAACCATCTGGTCATCCGCCGGATGGGCGTCGATCACGCCCTGGATCAGCGCCAGCCACTGTTCCTTGTCATGCGGATTTGGAATACTGATCTTGGCCAGGCTGCGAAACAGGCGCGCCAGGTGATGTTCGGAACGGAACAGCTTGCGGCCATAGATAGGCACCACTTCGTAGACGCCGTCGCCAAAAATGAAGCCCCGATCCAGCACCGGGATGCGCGCTTCGGACAGCGGGGTCATGCAGCCATTGAGATAGACCAGCGGGTCTTGCATGATCGGATTCCTGAAAAAGTAGAGAAACCAATTCTGGCACAGCGCCAGGCGACAGGGTATGCAAAAAAAGTATGCGGAAATGCGTCAGAAACGAACTGATCCCTCGCTCACATGGCCGGCGCTTAGCCTGCTGCCGCAGCAGATGATTTTGTGCGGTAGCATGTGCGTAACTCAACTTCCGGGAAACCTTAGCGTTTCTCCTCCCAGTTCGCCATGACCAAGTCCCTTACCCGCTGTGCCTGGGCCAATCCCGCCAACCCTCGCTATCTTGCCTATCACGATGAGGAATGGGGCCAGCCCTGCCACGACGAGGTGCGCTTGTTCGAAATGCTCAATCTGGAAGGCGCACAGGCCGGCCTCAGCTGGGAAACCATCCTCAACAAGCGTGAGAACTACTGGCGCGCGTTCGACGGCTGGAACGCCAAGAAGATCGCCCGCTACGACCAGGACAAGGTGACGGCGCTGCTGGCCGACGCCGGCATCGTTCGCAACCGCCTCAAGGTGGCCGCCGCCATCACCAATGCCCAGGCTTATCTGCGCCTGCAGGCTGAACTGGGCGGCCTCGATCCTTATCTGTGGGCCTTCGTCGATGGCGCACCGATCCAGAACCAGTGGACATTACTGGGCGGCAATCCCGCCAAAACCCCGTTGTCAGACCGGATTTCCAAGGATCTGGCCAAGCGCGGCTTCAAATTCGTCGGTTCCACCATCATTTACGCGTATATGCAGGCGATCGGCATGGTCAACGACCATTGCGTCGAATGCTTCCGCCACCACGCCGTACAGGAGTAATTGTTCGCGAAAACGGTTGCGGACGGTCACACAAGGTATCATCGCGCCATTCCACGATGCTGATGAGCTTGTCATGCGATGCTTGCCATGACAAGCGCCCTGCCATCCTGCCCCGCCCGCTTTCCCTGCATTACTCCCATTCCAGGAATTCACATGACAACCGAAAGCTTTATCCCCGGCAAAGATGCCTCGCTGGAATCGTCCATCGGTTCAATGCAATCCAAGCTGGAAAAGCTCGGCTTTCATGTCGAAGAACGTTCCTGGCTCAATCCGATCGACGGCGTCTGGTCAGTGCATATCCGCGAGCGCGATTGCCCGCTGCTGTTCACCAACGGCAAAGGCGCGTCGGAACAAGCTTCGCGCGCCAGCGCACTGGGCGAATTCTTTGAACGCCTGTCCTGCAATTATTTCTGGAGCCACTACTACCTGGGCGAACAGAACGCTAACGCTGCATTCGTCCATTACCCGCGCGAACAATGGTTCAAGCTCAACGACGACGATGAAAACTGGCCGGCAGGCTTGCTGACGCCGGAGCTGCAAAAATTCTACAACCCGGAAGGCTCGATTGACGCCACTACCCTGGTCGATTACAACTCGGGCAACGAAGAACGCGGTATCTGCGCAATTCCTTACGTGCGCGAGCGCGACGGCGCCACGGTCTGGTTCCCGGTCAACATCATCGGCAACCTGTACCTCAGCAACGGCATGTCGGCCGGTAACACGCTTGCCGAAGCGCGCACCCAGGCACTCTCGGAAATCTTCGAACGCGACGTCAAGTTCCGTGTCATCAAGGAAGGCTTGTGCCTGCCGGATGTGCCGGAACAAGTCATCGCGCGTTACCCGCGCATCGCCGCCGGCATCCGCGATCTGCGCGCCGCCGGCTTCGGCATCCTGGTGAAAGACGCTTCGCTGGGCGGCAAATATCCGGTCATGAACGTGACCCTACTCAATCCGCGCGACCAGGGCTGCTTCTCCAGCTTCGGCGCCCATCCGCGTGTCGAGATCGCGCTGGAACGCGCGCTGACCGAACTGCTGCAAGGGCGCGCGCTGGATGCGCTGGACGGCTTCCCTGAGCCGAGTTTCGACCTGGAAGAAATCGTCCAGCCGCAAAACCTGGAAATCCACTTCGTCGATTCCAGTGGAATCATCGGCTGGAACTTCCTGCGCGCCACGCCGGATTTCGCGTTCTGCGACTGGAACTTCAGCAACACCACCGCCGAAGACTATGCCTGGTCGGTGGCCGCCATCCACGCTACCGGCCACGATATCTATGTCGCCGATTTCAGCCACCTCGGCGTGTACGCCTGCCGCATCCTGGTGCCGGGCATGTCCGACATCTATCCGGTGGAAGACCTGGAATGGGACAACAGCAGCGTCGGCAACGATATCCGTGAACCGATCCTGTACCTGGCCGAGCTGGACGACGACGAATGTGTCGACCTGCTGGAAACATTGAATGAACTGGGCTTGGCCGACCAGCGTCCGGTGGCCGCTCTGATCGGCCTCGCCGCCGATGCCGGCTCACTGTGGAAAGAACTGCGCGTCGGTGAGCTGAAAACCCTGCTGGCGCTGGCCATCGGCGATCTCGACGCGGTGCGCGAAGGCTGCGACTGGATCCGCCATTGCAACCAGATCAGCGTCGAACGCCAGCTGGTGTACCGCTGCATCGAAAGCCTGATCGGCCTGGGCGACGCTACCGTGTACGCCGACGCGCTGCAGCAGCTGTACGGCGCCGCTACCCTGCTACAGGCCGAAGCCCTGCTGCAGCGCGAACAGCGTTTCTTCGGCCTGAATGCGCCTGGCCTCAAGCTGGAAGGCTGCGAGATGCATCAGCGTTTGCTGGCTGCTTATGCCAAGCTGAACGCCGCCAAGCTGACGTAATTCAGGCAAAAACGACTAGCCCGCCGCGGGGTCATTGTTTGCCAGCACGTAAGCGACTGCGTCAGTCAGCTGCTCGACCAGTTCCGGATCCATGTATTGATATTCATCGGGAATATCCAGCACATGGATCCGTTTGTGTTCCAACAAACGCCCGAACTCCGCCTGGATGCGGTTCTTGTGTTTCTTTTCCATCACGAAAATCAGGTCCGCCCAAGCGATATCGGCGGCACTGATTTTTCTGCGTGCATTCGGGCTGGTGCCCGCCGAACGGGCCTGGATTCCCGGCTGGCGTCGCCATACTTGCTCGCCTGTAGGGCTGCGCCACTGATTGCGGCTGCAGATAAAGAGTAATTTGGTCATTTGCCGATTTGCCATTTATTCATCTGGCAGCATGGTACACGTCTCAGCGCCCCCTTTCCGTCCGTCCCTCCTTCTGCTACATTGCCGCCATGCCTAAACTGACCTTAGACCGGATCCTGCAATCGCAGGGTTTCGGCAGCCGAAAATATTGCCGTGAGTTAATTGAAGATGGCGAAGTCGCTATCAACGGCACCGTCGTGACCGACTACAAATCGGTGCCGGAGACCGACGGCCTGGTGTTTACCTTGTTCGAAGAAGAATGGACTTACCGCGAGCACGTCTACATCGTGCTCAACAAACCCAGCGATATCGAGTGCTCGCGCAAACCCAGCCATCATCCCGGGGTACTGAGCATCTTGCCGGAGCAGTTCAGTTGGCGCGACGTGCAGCCCGTCGGCCGCCTCGACCACGACACCACCGGCCTGCTGCTGATGTCGGACGACGGCAGCTTCATCCACGCCCAGTCTTCCCCCAAGCGCCACGTGCCCAAGCTGTACGTCGCCACCACCCATGAGCCGGTGACCGAGGAACTGGTGCAAAGCCTGCTGGCCGGGGTCAAGCTGCATGACGAGCCGCAAACCCTGGCCGCCATCAGCTGCCGCATGCTCGGCACGCATGAAATCGAGATCGTCCTGGAACAGGGCAAATACCATCAGGTCAAACGCATGCTGGTGGCCGCCGGCAACCACTGCACCGCCTTGCGCCGCACCGCCATCGGCGGCCTGACGCTGGATGCGCTGGAACTGGAATTGGGAGAATGGTGCTACCTGGAGCCAGAGCACCTGGCTTTGCTGGTGCCTAACTAGAACGTAAAAACACACTTTGCTAGGGCGGGCATTTTTTACCCACGCGTTGATCGTGGAATTCACGCGTGGGCACGGGTGCCCACCCTACGACGTAAAAAAAGCGCAGGGCCTGAGCCTTGCGCTTTCCTGTTTTCGGCTGTTTCCGCCGCTTAGTGCGAGCGGATCATGGTGCCGAAAGCCTGTTCGGTCAACACTTCCAGCAGCAGCGAGTGCTCAATCCGGCCATCGATGATGTGCACGGTGTTGACGCCCGACTTGGCCGCATCCAGGGCCGATGAAATCTTCGGCAGCATGCCGCCGGAGATGGTGCCGTCCTTGAACATTTCGTCGATTTCACGAGCCGACAGATCAGTCACCAGATTACCCTGTTTATCTTGCACGCCAGCAATATTGGTCATCATGATCAGCTTTTCGGCGTGCAGGATTTCAGCGATCTTGCCGGCCACGACGTCGGCGTTGATATTGTAGGCCTGGCCATCGGCGCCAAAGCCGATCGGCGAAATGATCGGGATGAAGGCATCGTCCTGCAAGGCCTTGACCACCGCCGGGTTGATTGCTTCGATTTCGCCGACAAAGCCGATATCCAGGAATTCGCCCGGATGCTCGCGGTCCGGCATGCGGTACTTGCGGGCGCGGATCAGGCCGCCGTCCTTGCCGGTCAGGCCGACTGCCTGGCCGCCGTAGTGGTTGATCAGCATCACGATGTCCTGCTGCACTTCGCCGCCCAACACCCACTCCACCACTTCCATGGTTTCTTCGTCGGTGATGCGCATGCCTTGCACGAACGTGCCTTGCTTGCCGATTTTCTTCAGGGCGTTGTCGATCTGCGGACCGCCGCCATGCACCACCACCGGGTTCATGCCGACCAGTTTCAGCAAGATGACGTCGCGCGCGAAGCCGTGTTTCAGGCGTTCCTCGGTCATGGCGTTGCCGCCGTATTTGACGACGATGGTTTTCCCGTGGAATTGACGGATGTACGGTAACGCTTCGGCCAGAATTTCAGCTTTGATTCCTGGGGCAACGTTGGCAAGATCGTTGGTCAAATCGGCCATGAACAGTCCTACAAGAGATTCCCGGATAGCTGCCTGAGGAAGAATCGCGGCCCGGCGGGCGCCGGCGCCTAACGATTCTTCTGGGGCCTGGGACAGCTGGCCGGAAGAGAATAAAAGGGTGCAAAGACTGCAACTCGGAGGAGTTAAAAATCGCTGCGCGATGGATCAGCGAGATTTTACATTGAAATACGCAAGCTTAGGTGTGACAAGCGTGTGATGTGTTGCGCAGATATACCATGGCGGCCAAGATGGTTATCATGACGGCCGGAGCTTCCCGATTCACCACCCGCGATTCACCCCCGCTTAAACAAAGGATAGCCTGAATGGCGCAATGCCCGATCTGCCAGCAAGCGTTTTTCTGCGGCGCCGGCCAGCATCCGGCCCAGCCTTGCTGGTGCAGCCGCTTGCCGCCGCTGGCCGGAGCCAGCCTGGCCACCTCGGCACTATGCTATTGCCCGGCCTGCCTGGAACGCCTGCTGCAAGAGCAGGCCACGGCCGCTCGCCAACCAGCACCCGGATAGTCAAGGGCAGCTGCGTACTTCCTGGGTCGGAAAATCGGTCTTGATCTTGTCGAACGCCAGCCTGGCGTCGCCGCCCATGTCGCGCAGCTGGAACGCCACCTTGCTGGAACTGACGCTGCGGGTGCCGACCTTGGCCCCGCTCAGGCCGCGCTTGGCCAGGCTGGCGACCTGCTTCTGCGCCGCCTCGTCGGTCTTGAAGATGCCAAGCGAGATGCCGTAGCGCAGCGCGCTGCTGTCCTGGATCACGAAAAAGTCGTTGATGCCGAGGCGCCGCACTTCATCGGCCTTATTGTCAGCCGCTTCCTTGCTGCCCAGCGAAGGCAGGTACACCATGTGGCTGGCGACTTCCTGGATTTCCCGCCGCACGAACTTCAGGTTCGGCGTACGCTCCGCCAGCTGGCTGGAAAAACGGCGTGCTTCGGAAGCGCTGAAATTGCCGATTTCGGTGCAGGCCACCGGCGCCAGGTCGGCCGCCGCCGGCGCGCTCGCGGCGGGAGCAGAGGCGCTTGCCGCGGCCGTTGCCGCAGGCGTCGCATCGCTGGCCACCAGCTTGATCTTGTCCGCCTGCAGTTGCTTGCCGATGCGGGCCGGCTCACGGCCGTCGCTGTAGAACGCGCCCAGATAGCCCTTTTGCATGGCAAACAGGGCGGCATTCGCCAGTAACAGCAGCCAAAAGATGAGTTTCAACATGTTTTAAATAGTCGCCGCTGCAGTTTGTAGACCGATCAATACCAGATTATCAACTATTTCATGCCGGATGGACAGATAAGGCGCAATCAGCCCCGCCGAACCGCCCGCCACGATACAGCGTAGCGCCGTTCCCGCGGCCTGCTGCCCGAGCAAGGCAAAGCCGCGTTCGATCGCCCCGACCTGGGCGTTGATGCAACCGCTGATGATAGCGCCATCCGTGTTGTCTGCAAACAGCGTGTCGACTTGCACGTGGTCGGTGATATGCGGCAGCTTGGCGGTGCTGCGCGCCAGCGAGGTCGCCATCAGGCCCAGTCCCGGCAAAATCATGCCGCCGCTGAAGACGCCGTCGGCGGTGACGGCATCGATGGTGGTCGCCGTGCCGCAGGTGGCGACCAGCAAGGTCTCGCGCGGAAACAGCTGCTGCGCGCCCAGCGCCGCGGCGAAACGGTCGCAGCCAAGCTGGGCCGGATCGCGGTAGCCGTTGCGCAATCCCGCCAGCTGCGGCGGCGAGGCAAACCAGCCAGGCTGCACGGCGGCGCCGAACACTACTTCCAGCATGGTCTGCAGGCGTTCCTGCATATGTTCGCCGGCCACATTGGAGATCAGTATCTGCGCCACCGCCAGCTTGCGCCAGCGCTCGCTCAGCATGGACAGCTCGGACAACGCCGCCGAGCCGCTCTCCAGCCACGCGCCCGGCGCCGCGCCGGCTGCCGCCAGCGCCCATTTGATGCGGGTATTGCCGACATCGATCAATAGCATGGCCATGGCTCAGCCTTCCTTCGCGCGCAATGAAATATCCCCGGCCATGATGGCCAGCGGCCTGGCGCCGCCGTCCGGCTGCAGCATCAGGCGGCCGATCTGGTCGATCCCAAGCGCCCGGCCTTCATGCAGCACCTTGCCCTGGTCCAGGATCAGCACTTGCTGGCCGGCAAACGCGTGCAGCCGGTTCCAGCGCTCGACGAAGGCAGGCAAACCATGGCTTTCGAATTGCCGCATGTTTTGCGCCAGCGCGCTCAGCAATGAGGCCAGCAGCAGATCGCGGTCTTGCGCGGCCGGCGCCGGCAGACTGGCGGCACGCTGGCCGATCTGCTCCTGCAACTGCTCCGGTATGCTGAGATTGATGCCGATGCCGATCACCGCCCACACTTGCTGGTCGGGTGCGGTCGCGGTTTCGATCAGGATGCCGGCTAGCTTGCGCCCTCCCTGCAGCACATCGTTGGGCCATTTCAGCTGCACTGCAACGCCGAAATCGGCCAGCGTCTCGGCAATCGTCACGCCCACCGCCAGCGGCAAGCCGACCAGCGCGTGCAAGGGCGCGGCAAACGGCCAGGCCAGCGAAAACGTCAGCGCCGCCGCCGGCGCCGTCAGCCAGGTGCGGCCAGCGCGGCCGCGGCCGGCGGTCTGGGTTTCCGCCGCCAGCAAAGTCGCTGCGCTGAGGCTGCGCTGGGCGACCCGCGCCAGCAGGTCGGCATTGGTGGAACCGGTCTCGGCCACCACTTCGATCTGGCAATGCTCGGCGTGATGGCCGGCAAAAGCAGCGATGCGGGCGGGCGACAAATGGCCCGTGAAAGATGTTGGTGCAATAGTTTGTGCAGTCATGCCGCGCATTGTAGCGGGAGTTATGGCGAAATGCGGCCGCCGATGCACGGTTGTGCAATGGAAAACCGCGCAAGCGCCTGTCATCGCCCTGGATTTTTATTTCATAACAGGCAACTACTCCGTCCTATTACACTTTACCTACAAGTTTTATCACTACTGCAATAGTGCTAAGCACGATTCTCCCTTAAACTGGTGCGATGCCGAATCCCGATTCCTCCACGCCCGTTCTCGATATTACAGATGGCAGCCTGGTCGCCGCGCGCGGCAACTGGCAGGTGCACGCCCTGACCCGGCCGGGCGTGATCCAGGCCATCGAGGCCAAGCTGAAAGGCTTGAGCCGGCAGTCGACCGCGCTGCGCTGGGATCTGACGCAGGTCGGCACGCTCGACCATATCGGCGCCCAGCTGCTGTGGAATGCCTGGGGCAAGCAGCGGCCGCCGCAACTGACCGTGGCGCCGCAGCACCGCGACTTTTTCCAGCGCCTGGCCGACGCCGGGCCGCTGCAACTGCCGCCCAAGCCGCCGCGGCGGCGCCTGTTCAACGCCATCTACGACATGGGCAGCGACACCCTCAGCCATGTGGCCGGCTTCATCACCCTGCTGGGGCAGCTGGTGCTGGATTTCCTGCGCATGCTGCAGCTGCCGCAGCGCGCGCCTTGGAAAGAAATTTCCGCGAATATCTATCATGTCGGCTACCAGGCGCTCGGCATCACGGCGCTGGTCGGCTTCCTGATCGGCGTGGTGCTGTCTTTCCTGTCGGCGCAGCAGCTGCATACCTTTGGCGGCGACATCTACCTGGTCAACATCCTCGGCATGAGCATCATCCGCGAACTCGGACCGCTATTAGCCGCGATCCTGGTAGCAGGCCGCTCCGGCTCAGCGATCACCGCCCAGCTGGGCGTGATGCGCGTCACCGAGGAACTGGACGCGATGCTGGTGATGGGCCTGCCGCACGGCTTCCGCCTGATCCTGCCGCGGGTGCTGGCCTTGCTGGTGGCGATGCCCTTGCTGGTGATCTGGACCGACGCCATCGCCTTGCTGGGCGGGATGACGGCAGCGCAATTGCAGCTGGGCCTGTCGCCGACCTATTTCCTGCAGCAGCTGCCAAATGCGGTGCCGCTGCCGAATTATCTGATCGGGCTCGGCAAAGGCGCGGTGTTCGGCGGGCTGATTGCCATGGTGGCCTGCTATTTCGGCCTGCGCATCGAGCCGAATACGGAAAGCCTGGGCCATGGCACCACCACCTCTGTGGTGACCGCGATCACCATCGTGATCGTGGCCGACGCCATCTTCGCCATCATTTTCAGCGGCGTGGGGTTCTGATGGATAACACGCAACTAAGCACGCCACTAAGCACGCAACCAAGTGCTCAACCGGGTATCCAGCCGAGCGCCCAGCCGATTATCGAGATCGACAAGCTGTGGACCCAGTTCGGCCCGGTAGTGATCCACCAGGACCTCGACCTAAGCGTCGCGGCCGGTGAAATCGTCGGCCTGGTGGGCGGCTCCGGCTCCGGCAAGACCACGCTGGTGCGGCAGATCCTTGGCCTCAACCGTCCGACCAAGGGCAAGGTCAGCGTGTTCGGCACCGACATCAGCCAGGCCGACGTGGAACAGATGTATGCGCTGCAAAACCGCTGGGGCATGCTGTTCCAGCAAGGCGCGCTGTTTTCCGCGCTGACTGTGCTGGACAACGTCGCGCTGCCGATGCGCGAGCTGCGCGCCTTGCCCGACAAGCTGATCCGCGACGCCGCCCTGCTCAAGCTGCAGATGGCCGGCATCGGCCCCGAGCATGCGCTGAAGATGCCGTCCGACCTGTCCGGCGGCATGATCAAGCGGGTGGCGCTGGCACGCGCGCTGGCGCTGGAACCGGAGCTGCTGTTCCTGGACGAACCGACCGCCGGCCTCGATCCGGCGTCCTCGGCCGCCTTCATCGAATTGATACGTTCGCTGCACAAGGACATGAGCCTGACCGTGGTGATGATCACCCACGACCTGGAGCCGTTGCTGGCGCTGTCGACCAAGATCGCGGTGCTGGCAGACAAGCACGTGATCGCCTACGACACGCCGGAGCGCGTCATGAAAGTACGGCATCCCTTTATCGAGACATTTTTTCTTACAGCCAACCGCTATGAACACGACACTTGCGGCTAAGCCGCTGCTGGCAGCATAGATAGGAAACACCATGGAAAACAAAGCACATGCCCTGATCGCCGGCCTGTTCACCGTGATCTTGCTGATCGCGGCGATCATCGGCGTCATGTGGTTCAACAGCGACCGCGTCGAACGGGTCCCTTATGAAATCGCCACCAAGCTGTCGGTGCCCGGCCTCAATCCGCAAGCCGATGTCCGCTATCGCGGGCTGGACGCCGGCAAGGTCGATACGATCACCTTCGATCCCAAGTTTCCCGGCCAGATCCTGATCAAGATCAAGATCAATCCGGACACGCCGGTGACGCAATCCACCTTTGCCACCCTGGGTTATCAGGGCGTCACCGGCATCGCCTATATCCAGCTGGACGACGACGGCAGCAAGCCGGTCAAGCTGGCCAGCAGCAAGCAGCAGCTGGCGCGCATCGAACTGCGCCCCAGCCTGTTCGACAACCTGCAGAGCAAGGGCGCGATCATCCTGTCGCGCGCCGACGAGATGATCAACAAGCTCAACGACCTGCTGGACCCGGCAAACCAGAAAACCATGGTGAAAGCCTTCAGCGATGTCAGCGATACCGCCAACGCATACCGGGACATCCCGCAGAAACTGGAGCCGACCATCCGCCAGCTGCCAGCCCTGACCGGCGAGCTGAACCAGGCGCTGGCCTCGATCACAACGCTGTCGAACAACATGAGCGTGCTCAGCAAGAACTTGAACAGCCTGACCGCCAGCCTGCAGGGACCGGACGGCGCCGTCACCAACCTGACTGGCGCGGTGCAGAACATCGGCTCGGTGGCCAGTGGCGTCGAATACGATACGCTGCCGCGCTTCAATACGCTGACAAATGAAGCGCGCAGCTCGATGCGGACGCTGAACCAGACCCTGGATCACTTCAACCAGCAGCCGCAAAGCATCCTGTTCGGCAGCAAAGGCCTGCCGCCGGGTCCGGGCGAGGCTGGATTTGTCGCGCCGGTAAGATAACAAATTGGGGACAGAGTTTATTAGCCACCGTAGCGTGGCGAATTACTCTGTCCTCGACTAAAAAAGGGTAAGCCATGACAATTTCTAAAATTCTTTCATCCCTCCTGGCCATTGCGCTGATCGCCGGTTGCGCCAGCAAGGTCGATGCCCCGACCCAGTACGATCTCGGCCTGCTGCCGGCCGTCGCCGCACCCGTTGCACCGGCCCTGGCCGCCATCAGCGTGGCCGACGTCAACGCCCCCGCCTGGCTGGACAACAGCATGATGTTCTTCCGCCTGGCCTATGCCAACGAACAGCAGCCGCGCCCCTACGCCAGCAGCCGCTGGACCATGCCGCCGGCGCAGCTGTTCCAGCAGCGCCTGAAAGCGCGCCTGGCGCAGAACGGCAGCGCGGTGCTGGCGATGTCGGATGCGGCCCTCAACGTGCCGCTGTTGCGCATCGATATGGACGATTTCACGCAAACCTTCGATACGCCCTCGCACAGCGTGGCGACCTTGCAGGTGCGCGCCTCGCTCTTCAACGGCCGTCTGCTGCTGGCGCAAAAGAGCTTCAGCGGCCGGGCGGATGCACCTAGCGCCGATGCCGCCGGCGCGGCGCGCGCTTTCGTCAGCGCCAACGATGCCGTGATCGGTGACATGATGACCTGGCTGGCGACGGTGGCGCCGAAAAAATAATGGCGCAGAATTCCGCACCGGAAACCGCCGCACCGCGCTCTTTGGCGGCATCATCATTTGCGCGCGTCAGCCTGCTGATCTACCTGCTGCTGATCATCTATGCCAGCTGGTATCCGTTCGCCGGCTGGCGCGATCTCGGCTTGACCGCCTTCGCCTACCTGAGCGCGCCGCTGCCGCACTATTGGACCGTGTTCGATGTCTGGACCAATGTCGCCGGCTATCTGCCGCTGGGCATGCTGATGGTCTTGTCCTTGCCGCGCTGGCGCCGCTGGTCGCCTTACTGGGCGGTGCTGCTCGCCACCATCGCCGGGGTGCTCATCTCCGGCAGCATGGAAGCGGTGCAGACCTTCCTGCCGACCCGGGTTGCCTCCAACCTGGACCTGATGACCAACAGCATCGGCGCCCTGCTTGGAGCGATGCTGGGAGCTATCCTGCGCCCGCGCTTCGGGCCGGACAGCCGCCTGCTGCAACTGCGAGAACGCTGGTTCAACCGCGAAGCCAGCCAGGGCATGGTGGTGGTAGCCTTGTGGCCGCTGGCGCAAATCTATCCGCTCAGCCACCTGTTCGGCTTCGGCCAGGTAACTTCGATGCTGTCCTCCTGGCTGTCCGACCTGATGGAGCAACCGGTCGATCTGCAAGGCTGGATCACCAGCGATTTCCAGTTCAGCGCCGACCAGTACTGGCTGACCGAAACCATCATCACCGCCTGCGGCCTGACCGGCGCCGCCCTGACTTTCCTGATCCTGCTGCGCCAGCAGGCGCCCAAGCTGCCGCTCAGCCTGCTGCTGGTGTTCCTGACGCTGATGGCCAAGACGCTGGCGACAGCGCTGCTGTTTGCACCGGATAACGCCCTGGTCTGGCTCACCCCCGGCTCCTTCGGCGGTTTGCTGATCGGCGGCCTCATGCTGAGCGGCCTGGCCTACGCACCGCCGCTGGCGCAACGGCGACTGGCGGCGCTGACCCTGGTCATCGCGCTGCTGCTGGTGAATGTCATGCCTGACAACCCGTATTACGTCGAAACGGTGCAGACCTGGACCCAGGGGAAATTCCTCAACTTTAACGGCGTCGCCCAATTCCTCGCCATGCTGTGGCCGTTCTGCACGCTGTGGTTCCTGCTGCACCCGATGCACAAGCGGCGCGCCGGCAAGCAGCAACGGGATTCCAGATAGCGGCAAGCAGGAAACAAAACCCGTGCAGGTGTATGATTCCTGCCTGTATTCATGCTTGCAGCACGCAACCCATCATTCCGAGACCATGAGCGACAAACCATTCTACGAACACCACGTCTTCTTCTGCCTCAATCAGCGCGCCCCCGGCGAGCGGGTCTGCTGCGCCAACAGCGGCGCCCAGGCGGCGCAGGAACATGCCAAGAAGCGCATCAAGCAGCTCGGCCTGGCCGGCGACGGCAAGGTGCGCATCAACAAGGCCGGCTGCCTGGAGCGCTGCGAAGAAGGCCCGGCGCTGGTGATCTATCCGCAAGGCACCTGGTATACCTATGTCGACAATGAAGATATCGACGAAATCATTGATGTCCATATCGTCGGCGGCAAGATCGTTGAACGCCTCAAAATTTAAGCAGTGTGTAGGATGGACAGGCTTTTGTGCCCACGCTGTAGCGCCATCCGCGTGGGCACAAAAGCCTGCCCACCCTACCTCTAAACAAGAAGTACAAATCAACTACTCACGATGGCAAAACAGTCTCATCGAATCAATTCCATCCAATGAACGCTCAAACTCTCCCCTTCTTCATCGCCGGCGCCGTCGGCCAGCTCGAATGTGCGCTAGACCTGCCTGACGCCACAACTTTCCCGGAGCCGCGCGGCCTGGCGCTGGTGGCGCATCCCCATCCGCTGTTCGGCGGCACCATGGACAACAAGGTGGCGCATACGCTGGCGCGCGCTTTCCTGGCGCTGGGTTACGTCACGGTGCGCATGAATTTCCGCGGCGTCGGCAAATCCGAAGGGGTGCACGACGAAGGCCGCGGCGAGACCGACGACATGGCGCTGCTGCTGGCCCACATGCGCCAGCAGTATCCGGAACTGCCGCTGGCGCTGGGCGGCTTTTCTTTCGGCACCTTCGTGCAGTCGCAACTGCAGCAGCGGCTGATCGATGCCGGCACGCCGGCCGAGCGGCTGGTGCTGGTCGGCACCGCTGCCGGCAAATGGCCGCTGCCGACAGTGCCGGCCAACAGTATCCTGATCCATGGCGAACTGGACGAGACCATTCCACTGACTGCGGTGTTTGAATGGGCGCGCCCGCAAGACATCCCGGTGATCGTGATTCCCGGCGCCGATCATTTTTTTCACCGGCGCTTGCAACATATCAAGAATCTCATGGTCGAAATGTGGCATCGCTGAGCCGGCGATTCGAACGCAATTCAAGCTGCTTGAATGATTGTTAAGTCGACCGGCGAGGCGGTAGCGCTATAATTCTGTCGGCACGCTTGTTTGCGGTTGTTTGCTCACCGCCTCCGCTTAAGCATTTTTCGACCCGTTTTCAACCCATTCACGCCAATAAAGTTGCTTCTTATCACCATCGATGCAGGTTTGCTGGTCCTGATTTCATTACTCGATACTCCATGAAAAAAATATTCGCGGCGCTTGCTGCAACTGTCCTCTCCATATCCGTTGCCTTTGCCCAGACCTTGCCGTCGCCGACCGTGGCGGCAAAATCATGGCTGCTGCTGGACACCACCAGCAACCAGGTGATCGCTGCGCAAGATCCTGACATGCGCATCGAGCCGGCTTCGCTGGCCAAGATCATGACCGCCTATGTGGTCTTCGACGCCCTCAAGGACAAGAAGATCAGCCTCGACCAGATGGTGACCGTGTCGGTACGCGCCTGGAAGGTCGACCCGAGCAGCTCGAAGATGTTTATCGATCCGGCCACCCCAGTGTCGATCAACGACCTGCTGTACGGCCTGATGGTGGTTTCGGGTAACGACGCCGCGGTCGCGCTGGCGGAAGCCGTCGCCGGCACCGAAGACTCGTTCGTCGCGCTGATGAACCAGGAAGCGCAGCGCATGGGCATGAAAAACACCCATTTCGGCAATCCGCACGGCTTGCCTAGCGCCGACACCTACTCCACCGCGCGTGACCTCTCCACGCTGGCGGCGCACGTGATCACCGACTTCCCCGAGTTCTACAAGATCGACTCGACCAAGAAGTACACCTACAACAAGATCACCCAGCCTAACCGCAACCGCCTGCTGTGGAGCGATCCGACCGTCGACGGCATGAAGACCGGCCATACCAGCAGCGCCGGCTACTCCATCATCGCCAGCGCCAAGCGTCCGAACGCCGGCGGCGACCGCCGCCTGCTGGCTGTCGTCATCGGCACCAACTCCGACGGCACCCGCACCCAGGAAGCGCAGAAGCTGTTGAACTGGGGCTACCAGAACTTTGACGCGGTCAAGCTGTACGCCAAGGACACTGCCATCGACACCCCGCAAGTCTGGAAAGGCGCCAAGAATCTGGTCAAGATCGGCTTCACGCACGACGTCTACGTGACCGTACCGAAGGGCATCGCCGACAAGATCAAGCCGGTTCTGGAACGCACCGACCCGCTGATCGCACCGATCCAGCAGAACGCCAAGGTTGGCGCGGTCAAGGTCAACGCTGACGGCAAGACGATTGCCGAATTCCCGGTAGTGGCGCTGGAAAGCGTCGGCCAGGCCACCATCTTCGGCCGCGCCTGGGATTCGATCCGCCTGATGTTCAAGTAACAATGTAGCCCTGGCCCTGAAGGGCTGCACATAAAAAATGACAGCCGCGGCTGTCATTTTTTATGCTGCCATTCAAACGCGCCTCGCTTCAGCGCTTCTGACGATGGTTCCACGCTTCCAGGAAAGCCAGCGTCACGCTGGCTTCGTTGGTTTCCGCCAGGCCGCTGCCGAAGAAGGCGCCGACATCCTTGAAGTCATTGCCGCCGGCCAGGTCCGACAGGCTGCGGAAGGCAATGAAAGGCACGCGGTTGGCGTACGCCACCTGGGCGAAAGCGGCAGTCTCCATATCCACTACCTGCGCCTGCAGGTTCTCATAGAGATAAGCACGGTAGTCGGGATTGGCCAGGAATGCGCTGCCGGAGACGCCGCGGCCGCCGACCCGCAGCTCAGGCTGGACGCTGACGCACAGCGACGGATTTTTCGGTCCGCACTTGGCCAGCGCCGGCTTCAAGGTGCGCGCCAGCGCCAGCATCTCGGCATCGGCCTGGAAATCGAAGCGGAATTCGCCTTGCGGCGCATTACTGGCATTCATCACGAAATTTTCGCGCATGAACAAACCGCTGCTGACCGGCCCCTGCGGCGTAGCGATCTTGAAATCCGGACGCGGCTTGCCGTTTTCCGTCGCCAGCCTGACGCCCAGGCAGCCGACATCGCCGGCCGTGCCGCATGGCGCCGGCAGACTGCCGTCGCCATTCCAGTAAACTTCCATCGGCATCGCCCAGCTTTCCGGCACGATCACGTCGCCAACATGGTTGTCCGGGTTGACGCCGCCGGCGATACCGCTCATCAGCAAACGCTCGACATGGAAATGATCCATCATCAGCTGCGTCACCATGGTGGCGTTCACCACGCTGACGCCGCTCAGCACGATCACCACCGGATTGCCGCGCAGTTCGCCGGTAGTAAAGCGGTTGCCGTTGATTTTCCAGTCGCGCTTTTTCTGCGTCTGTTCCAGCAGGATATCGGCCTCGGCGCCGAAGGCAGAGACGATGCCGATGCGCGGCTTGCAGTCGCTCAGGCAATGCTTGTCGGCTGTTGGCGCGGCGGCGGCAGCGCTGCTCAGTGCGGCGCCAAGCAGCAAGGCGGAAGCGCTGCGGCGCAGGGTTTTAAATAGGGGCTTGGAGACAGGCAAGGGCTTTCCTTTCGCTTAGAGATGGCTGCAGGCATCAAGTCATCAGGAGCACTGCAGCGGACAGGATAACTCAGAGAACATCTTGCAGAAAAGACTATTGACGCATTTCCCGCCCGGCAGGGAGCACCCGGCGACGCCACAGCAGCAAGCCGACCGCGTAGGCGACGTAGTAACCGGCCAAGATGCCGAAGATCAGCAAGGTCAGCGGGCTGCCGGAAAATTCAGCGGATGGAAAGGTATTCGACGCCACGCCCGATGCCGAATAAAGCAGCACGCCGCGATACACCAGGCGGCCGATGAACAACGCCGACAGCGCTATCCCCAGATGCAGGCTCGGGGTGTAAAACAGCCCCTCCGGTGTCTGCTCGAACCGGGTCAGCCGGATGCCATACCAGCCCAGGGCTGCCCCAGCCGCGGTCCCGCCCAGCAGCGCCGCCGCATGCATCGGGTGCACGACGGAGCCAAGCAACAGCATCGCGATCAGGACGCTGAAAAACACGATGCGGATCCAGGTCCGCCGATCCGACATTTTCTGCCGCCCGACCATGCGCCGGACGCGCGAATACAGGCGCCAGACCACCAGCGCGGCAATGCCGAGATAAACCACCAGGGAAGGATGAGCAGGAATTGCCATGCGCCTAACTCCAAATGCCGAAAAATCAGTTAATAGGATTAACTCAGCGGATCAATTCAGCGAACGAGCCGAGATCAATTCAATATCGGGAAGGTTTTCAGCGACTTCCCGCACAGAAGAATACGCCAATAATGCATGCACCACCTGCGGCAAGGGTTCGGCCCAGATTTCCGGCAAATCCCTTTCCTGTTCCGCCAGCACCGGAAACGCCAGCCGTTCCAGCGGTGGCATGAATTGCGCATCCACGCCCGGCTTGTTGCCGCGTGCATCGATGCGGTACCAGCCGTGATTCTTCAGATAGACCGCGTTCAATCCGTGCAGGCAAAACGGCGGCCCTTCCATGCCCACCGACAAACGCTGGTAACACAAGCCGGCCGGAATGCCGTTGCGGCGCAACAGCGCCGCCAGCAAATGGCTCTTGGCATAGCAATAGCCGGTGCCATGGAGTAACACATCGGAAGCGCGGCAAGTCACCGGATCGCGCTTGAAATCCCAGCTGTGCTGGATGGCGTCGCGTACGAATTCGAAGCAGGCTTTGACCACATCCTCTTCGCTGGCGCAACCAGCCGCCAGTGCCGCTGCCTTGGCGGCTACCTGCGGGTGGTCACCGTCGATGTAGGTGCTGAACGCAAGATAGGGATTCACGCTGCCTGCTCCGCCGCTTCAAAATTCATCTGCGCCTGCTCGCGCACCTGGGCGCGCCGCAATTCCCACAGTTCGCGCAACTTGTCGGAGCGTAGTTCGCGTTCATCCGATTCGGAAACGAAGCCAACCTCGCCGTTGCCGTCGGCGACGGTGCGGCTGAAACTCCATTCGCGCGAAAATTCCGGCTTGATGGCGCCGGCGTGCTTGGTCGGCATGGCGCAGATCAGCTGCATGCCGAGATTGTCGCGCAGGAATTTCAAGACATCGCGTGCGCGCCCTTCATCCATCTTGGCGAACGATTCGTCGTTGACCAGCAGATGCAGGCTATTGCCTTTCTCGAAGCGCTTGAGACGGTTGGTCACAACGGCCGCGTGGATGATGTAGGCGGGTGTTTCCAGCTGGCCGCCGGAACCGGTGCCCCACTCGGACAAGCGCACGTGCGAACCGGTATCGGATTCCTTGTAGATTTCGTAGCGGCGGTAGTTGCGATAGTCGGCAACCCGCTGCAATTCCTTGACCGCCTTGTCTTCATCGTCCGACAACAGCAGTTGCACCAGGCGGTCGCGCACCAGGCAATTCTCGGCGCTCAAGGCAGGATCGGCGAACAGGCTGCTGCTGGCTTCCTGGGTATCCGCCATTTCCGAGGTGGCGCAGAAGAAGTCGTAGTAGGCCTTGAACTCCGGAATCCATTCCGACCAGTCGATGCGGAATTTGTCGGTACCGAACTTGAGTTTGTCGAGTTCGGTATTCAGTGTCTTGAGGGTGCGGACGCCGGTATCGACGGCATTCCGGATCTCGTAACAGAACTGCTTGGTGAAAACGTCGTTGAACGAGGATTCGGCAGTGCGTAGCTGTTCCAGGTTCTTGATCAGGCCGATGTCTTTCTGCCGCGTCAACTGGGCGCGGGTGCGCTCCTGCAAGGTCACCATCATGGCGTACAGCGGCGTGAAGTCGCCGTCGCGCAGATCTTCGCCCTGGGCGATTTCGAAGCGTTCGTCGATACGGGCATGGGCGTGGTATTCGCCCAGCGCGTTGCGCGCATCGCCGTACAGCTGCCAGCTGAGCGCGGTCTGCTTGCCGACGTTGTTCGCTGCCTGAGTCTGTGAATAACTGCCGTCGCTGACCCAGTCCGCCACTTCATCGGTCACGGCAGTGAACGACAGGCTGCCATTGACTACGCACAGCTGGCGCAGGCGTTCGCTGTCGGCGTCGACCCTTGCCTGCTTGCCGCCGAGACCGAAGTTCAGGCGTGTAATCGCCGCCTGATGACCCTGGATGGCTTTTTCATGACCGCCGATGTTCTTGCTGCAGGCTGTCTTGCGCGCTTCCAGCGCAGCGATTTCCAGGCCCAGCGCCTGCGCTTCGTCTTCCAGCTTGCTGACCTGGGTCAGGTCGAGCCGGCTCATGTCCTGGCGCGCTGCATCCAGCTGCCGCACCAGGTTTTCCAGCTTATCGATAGCGGCGAACGAAGGACATTGCAACTGTCCCATCAGCGCCAGCGCACCTTGCAGTTCGCGCAGCTGGACGCGGATCTGGGTCAGTTCCTGCTCGGCCTGCGCATGCTCCTGTTCGGCGCGCTGCTTGGCGAGGCGCTTGGCTTCCTGGCCGAACACCAGCATGTCGGTATCGGTGGTGAACATGGTGCGCGATCCGCTGCCCTTGCCGTCCTTGGTCAGGCCGCGCGAAGTATGGCGCAGCGCCTCGGTATCGGCCACCTTGACCACCTGGCCGAACTGGTCGTGCAGGTAGGCGTGGGCGATCGGATGCTCTGTGCTGAGTTCGTGGATGATCGAGTCGCTCGGCGTTCTTTCGATTTTCAGGTTCTTCAGGCAAAAGCTGCCCTGGATCACATTGGCGCGCAGTTTTTTCTGGCGCACGAAATCGATCGCCTTGCCTTCCCAGGCCTGGTCCACCACCAGGTTGAAACGGGCGCCGCCGAGATAGCCTTCAATCGCCGCCTGCCATTCGGCCGAGGCCGGTTCCACCAGGTCGCACAGCACCTGGGCGCGGGCGGCGCCGAGTTCGGCGCGGAATTCTTTCAGCGCGTGGCGGATATGCGCGGGATAATCGGCGCCGCCCTCGGCCAGGTTGGCTTTGCGCGAAGCGGCGTCTTTTTCGCGGCGCAAAGCTTCGTGCTCGCCGGCGCGCAATTGCGCGATCTGGGTATGCAGGGCGGAGACAAAACTCTTTTCGGTACCGGCCAGCGCGCCGTGCAGCTTCACCAGCGCGGCGTCGACGCCTTCAAAGCCACTGACCAGCATCAGCGATTTCAATACGTCGACCTGCTCGGCCTTGGCCAGTTCGCCAATGCTGCGCAGATGACTGGCAATCTCCAGCGTACCGGCAGCGGCCAGCGCCAGCACGACCTGGCGGGCGGCATCGGCAATTTCCTTTTGCTGCGGCGGGATCTGCATGCCGGCGACGTTGCGCGCAGCGCTGTCCAGCTGCTGCGCCGTCTGCGCGTTATGCAACAGCGAATTGAAGACCGCCTTGATCTTGCCGTCGCACTGCTCGATCTGATTCTGGATGCGGGTCTTTTGCTCGACGGCGGGAATCCCCATCATCTGCGCATGGATCTGCGTCAGGCTGCGGTTCTTGGCGTTGCGATCCTGCTCCAGCTTGTCGACGCTCTCGCTCTCGTCGTCGATGAGCGCCTGCAAACCCTCGATCGCCGAACTGGCCGCTTCCAGCTGGCGCTGGTCTTCACGCAAAGCCAGCGACGACGCCAGCAGCTGCGACTGGCTGGCGGCCTGGTGCGCGCGCGCAGTGTCGCTGACAGCTTTGCCAAGCAGTTCCAGGCGCTTGACGTTGTCGCTCAGGCGTTCGCCTTCCTTGCGCAGCTCGTTGACCTGGCGCATCAACTTGCTGATCTGGCCGATGCGTTGCCCCAGCTGGGTGGTGTCGAGCTCCAGGATCTGGTGCTTGACCAGGTCGTCGACGCTGCCGATCGGCTTATGCGCAATCGACTGGCTCCAGGCGCGGGCCGCGCTTTCGGCTTCGGCGAAGGAGACCGTCTTCTGCCCACGGAAGCGGCCGTACAGCTGGCACAGGTACTCGCGCTTGCTGTCGCGGAAGTTGGTGACGCCGTGATATTTCCCGGACAGATGACGTTCGATCTTTTCCACCGCCACCACCGCCATGCCGCCGTCGATTTCGGTCGAGGTCAGGTCACCCAGCTGCAGGGCGACGCCATCGATGATCAGCAGCGCCAGCCGTTCCGATACCGCCTGGCGCCGCTCGCCGGCGCCGTCGACGCGTGCCGAAGCGGCCACCAGCGCGGTGAACTCGCGTCCCTCCTCGCCCTCGCTCGGCTTGAACACTGCGGCAACATAGCCGTGTGCGCCGTTGGGACGAGCGAACAGGTTGTCCTCGGCGCCGACCACGTAGGACCACAGGCTGCGCTTGGTCTTGCCGTTGCGCGCGCCCTGGGTGGTTTCGTCCTGTCCCGGGTTGTAGCTGAAAATGTTCTGGTAGACCGCTGTCATCACGGTTTGCAAGGCGTCCAGCATGGTCGACTTGCCGGAACCGGTAGGACCTGTCAGTAAGGTCATGTTGCCCATCGGGTATTCCTGCGAGCGCAGCGCGCCCCAGTTCACCAGGATCAGTTTGTCCAGCTTCATTCCATGTTTCCTTCAATGCTTTCTTCCTGCTCTTCCATCGCTGCCTGCACGCCGGGCTGTTCATCGTCGGCAACAGCGAGCGGCAACGGCTCGGATTCCAGCGCCGCTTCCAGCATGTCGTCGCTGATGATGCCGAGGATGGTCGGCCGGATCGCCAGCAACGCATCCTCATCGTCCATGGAGAAATTGGCGGCCAGGCGGATCAGCCGATGGCGCTTGAGGTCGTTCAGCAAGCGCTGGCGCTCGATATTGGTGGGCGGCAGCGCCCGTTTCAATTGCGTCTGCAAGGTTGCCGACAATTCTTCGAAGCGGGTCAGCACCTCGCCGGAATCGGTGAGGCGGTTGCCGCCTTCCGACAAACCCTGCTGGTATTGGAAGCGTAGCGCCAGGGCGGCGGCGACGAAATCCGGCGACAGCCTGGCGCGCAAGCCCGGCACCGGCTCCAGCCCGTCCTCCGGCATGCCCGGCACTTCGGCGCCGGGCGCATACAACCGGAAAAATTCGCCCTTCAGGTTATGTTCAAGACGGAAACCGGCAAGCTGGAAATAATCGTGCAGGCAGGCTTCGATACGGCGCGCATCGTCATACAGACGCTGTTCGACGCCGTCTTCTTCGCGGATCACGATGCCGGCGGCAAACAGCCGGCCGACGATCTCGCGGAAACGTTCCGGCGGCAGGTTGTGCAGCGCCAGCTGCTCATGCAATGCTTCAATCAGTGTCATGTTTCATCTCGATCTGGTAATCGTCGCCGGCATAAAACTCGTTCCAGAGCTTGCTCGGCAATTTCTGCACGGTCAGCCGTTCATCGCGCGCACCGCGCACGGCTTCCACTATCTGCATATTGTTGAGAACGTCGGTGGTGGTCGCCACCGGCAAGGTCGACAGGCGGATCGGCCGGTCGCGCAGGCGCAGCTCGGCGCGGATGCGGTGCACGATGTCGTCGTTGGAGAGGGCGAAGGCATCGGCTTCGGCGCGGTACATGGCAGCCGCCAGGCGGGCGTCGCGCGTGACCTTGGGCTGCGCGGTCACGGTCAGCGCACGGCGTCGCTGCGAAGCGCTGCGCAATTTGAACGTTGCGGGGTCGAGCAAACGGATTTCGGCCGGCGCAATGGCCGCGCCCAGCCGTTCCAGCAAGGCATCCTGAGCATTGCCAGCGCCGCTCAGCCTGGCGATCTTGCTGATGGCCACGCTGTAGGCCTGGCGGGTATGGCCGCCGCGCAGCATCAAGGCTTGCTGCACGATGCTGGCGGCGCGCTGCATGTAGACACTCATTGCCTTGATCAGCTCCGGATGCTTGGTGGTGCAGGCGGCTTCCACCATTTCTTCGATGCGGTCCAGCATCCAGTCCAGCGTCGACGGCCCCTGCCGTTCCTGGCTGGCCCAGCGCGCGATATCGTTGAGCTGGTCTTCCAGCGCCTGCGCCTGGTCGTGCTCCAGGCTGTGCAGGCGCGCGATCAGGTCGCGGATGGCCTGGCGGTGGCGCTCGATGCTGTCGGCGGTGAGCTGCTTCTTGAACTCTTTCTCGAAGCGGTCGAGAAATTCCATGAAACCGTCCCATGGCGTTTGCGATGCTTCCAGCATCAGGCGCCGCACCAGTTCCTGGAAATAATCGACACCCTCGGACAAATCGCTGATGACTTTCTCCGCGTAGTCGTAAGCATCGATCAGGTCGTAGGCGTCGACATTGCGCAGCGCGGCGTTGAGCGCATTGCGGCAGCTGCGCACATTGCGCTGGCGGGTGCGGGCGCTGCGCCGGTCGATGGCCCAGAAGGCTTCTGCAAACAGCTTGCCGGCACGGCTGAAACGGTAGGCCGTGACCAGGCCGGCGCGGTCGCCGAAGGTTTCCAGCCAGCCGTCCCTGAGCAAGGTGCGCAGCAGCGCGCTGCTGCTCTGCTGGTCGTCGGCGCCGGCCGGGATCAGATCGTCGTCGGCCAGCTCGGCGGCGGCCTCGTCCTGCTGCAGCATGGTCTGACGTGCTTCTTGCAGCGCTTGCTGCACCACCGGCAGCAGCAGGTCGCGCAAGCCGTCGCGAGTCAGGTTCTGGCCGTAATCGGCGCTCGGCCCGTGCAGCCGCTCATACAGCGCGCGCACGCAAGCCACCACCACGCCGCGGTGCTTGCCGGCCAGGGGCCTGAAGAAATTTAATCTGTCTGGTTCAAAAAACAATCGGATTGCCTGCAAAAGTTGCAAAAAAACGAATATATCGCGATATTGGCGCTGGGCGCTTCAAACTGCCCGGCCGCCAATTTACCTAACTCACCATTGTAAGGGCTCAGGCCTGCCAGCAGGTAGCTTAGACAGTAGACAGGAGACAAGGCTATCCGTAACATTCGTTTCCATAATGCAACTAGACATTACCAGATCAGCCGTCAGGAGACACCCATGCCATCCCGTTGCCCCAACCGCCGCCACAATCTTGCCGTTCAGCCCAAGCCGGGCGATGCCTGTCCACGGAATCTTGCAATATGGACCCGCGCTGTGGCGCCAGCCTTGGCGCACATCCGATGACATCCTCATCTGCAACCATACAAAACCTGCCCGCCGCTCCCGCCAACGTCATCGATGAGGTCGGCCAGCCGCGCATGGGCCGCTATGCCGGCCGTACCGGCGCCATCGATTGGTCGGCCCTGGCGCCGCCCTTTGCCCGCAACAGCCTGTGGCGGCGCTTCCACCATAAGCGCTGGCAGTATGTGGCGCTGTCGACGCCGCGGCTGCTGTGCGGCATCGCGATTGTCGACGTCGGCTGGACCAATACCGCCTTCGCCTACGTCTTCGACCGCCAGCTAGGCAAGCAGATCGCCGGCTTCTCGCAGGATGGCATCCCCGGCCTGAGCGCCCAGGTCAGCGACCGGCCCGACGGTGCCAGCAGCTTCAGCTGCTTCGGCCACCGCATCCGTTACCAGCCGCCGGCCGGCAAAGGCAGCGATGCGGACGGCAAGTATCGGCTCAGCCTGCACAGCGCGCAATTCAGCATCGACGCCGAGTTCGACGACAGCCGCGCCGCGCCGCTGCTGCTGGCGGTCGGCCCGATCGTCAACGGCTCGGTGCATGCGACCCAGAAATCGCCCGGCATGCCGCTCAGCGGCGAAGTGCTGGTGGGTGAGCAGCGCTTCGACTTGCAAGACGGCGTCGCCAGCTTCGACTATTCCAACGGCTTGCTGGCGCGCGACACCGAGTGGCGCTGGGCCTCGGCTCACGGCCTGGATATCGGCTTCAACCTGCAGGCGGGCTATTTCGGCAAGCAGGAAAACGTGCTGTGGCTGGACGGCCAGCTGCATGCGCTTGGCCACGTGCGCTTCGAGTACGATCCGGCGACGCCGCTGGCGCCCTGGCATATCTATACCGACGACGGCTTGCTCGACCTGCAATTCATGCCGGACGGCGCCCGCCGCGAAAACAAGAACCTGGTGATCGCCGCCACCCGCTATATCCAGCCGATCGGCAGCTTCAGCGGCTGGGTCAAGCCGGAGCGCAATGCGCCGCCGCGCGCGGTGGAGCACCTGGCGGGCGTGACCGAGGAGCACTTCTCGCGCTGGTAACATTTCCGCCAGACAACTTAAACCGAAGGCGATTTGCAAATTTCCAACACCTGCGGCATTTCCGCTGCGTAGCCCATACGTTTGGTATACCATTGCCGGCCAATTTTGTGTACGAGGTACGGCGATGTCAAATGCTTGTGGTGTGGATTTCGGCACGTCTAATTCCACGGTCGGCTGGAGCCGGCCCGGACACAAGGCCCTGCTGCCGCTGGAAGACGGCAAGGTCACCCTGCCTTCGGTGGTGTTCTTCAATGCCGAAGACGATGCCTTCAGCTTCGGCCGCGCCGCGCTGGGCGCCTACCTGACCGGTTACGAAGGGCGCCTGATGCGCTCCCTCAAGAGCCTGCTCGGTTCCAGCCTGATCGACGCCCAGACCGAAGTCGGCGGCCGCGCGCTGCCGTTCCGCGCTTTGCTGACCCATTTCATCGCTGAACTCAAGCAGCGCGCCGAAAGCGCCGCCGGCAAGGAATTCCAGAGCGTAGTGCTGGGCCGGCCGGTGTTTTTCGTCGACGACAATCCGACGGCAGACCAGCGCGCCCAAGACACGCTGGCGGAAATCGCCCGCTCGGTCGGTTTCCAGCACATCGCTTTTCAGTACGAGCCGATCGCTGCCGCCTTCGACTATGAATCCACCATCCAGCGCGAAGAACTGGTGCTGATCGCCGACATCGGCGGGGGCACCTCGGACTTTTCGCTGGTGCGCCTGGCGCCGCAGCGGGCCGCCAACAGCGAGCGGCGCGACGATATCCTGGCCACCGGCGGCGTGCATATCGGCGGCACCGATTTCGACAAATACCTGAGCCTGTCGAGCGTGATGCCGATGCTGGGACTGGGCAGCCGCCTGCAAAACAATAGCGAAGTGCCGTCCAGCTATTACTTCAACCTGGCGACCTGGCACACCATCAACCAGATCTACACCCGCAAAGCCTGGCTGCAACTGAAAGACGTGCATCGCGAAACTGTCGAGCGCGAGAAGTTCGGCCGCCTGCTCGACCTGGTCGAACAGCGCGCCGGCCACTGGCTGGCATTGCAGGTTGAACAGGGCAAGATCGGCCTGTCGGATGCCGAAACGGTGCAGATGAGCCTGGACCGCATCGCTCCTGGCCAGGCCCTGAACCTGACGCGTGAACAGTTCAACGCCAGCATCACTCACCTGGTGGGCAGTGTCGAAGATACCGTCACCAAGCTGCTGCGCGATGCCGGCGTTACGCCGGCCCAGGTCGATACTGTGTTTTTCACCGGCGGCTCCAGCGGCGTGCAGCTGCTGAGGCATAAGATCGCGGCCCTGGTGCCGTCGGCAAAAGCCGTGGAAGGCGACCTGTTCGGCAGCATCGGCGCCGGCCTGGCGCTGGATGCGGTGCGCAAGTTCGGCTAGACCGCCGCTAGCCGGCTCCTTGATCCGGTTGGCGCGGCTGCTCCGGCGCATGGCGTTTTGTCTGGCCTATGCGCTGCGCATGATAAATCCCGCTGTGGCCTGAAAACAGATAGCTGACCACGCAGGCGATCCCCGCCAGCACGCCGATCTCCGGCCCGAATAATTCGATCGCCATGATGGTCGAGGCAATCGGCGTATTGGCCGCTCCCGCAAACACTGCCACAAATCCCAGACCGGCCAACACCGGAATCGGCATGGATAAGATCTGCGCCAGCGCATTGCCCAGCGTAGCGCCGATATAGAACAGCGGCGTCACCTCGCCGCCCTTGAAGCCGGAGGCCAGCGTCACCACCGTGAACAGGATCTTGCCGCCGAAGTCGTACAGCGGCAGCGGCTTCTCGAACGCCTCGACGATGGTCGGAATCCCCAGTCCCAAATACTTGTCGGTGGCCGGCAGCATGGCCAGCAACAGCACCGCGACACCACCGGCAAACGGCCGCAAGGGCGCGAACTTGATCAGACGCTTGAATAGACGCGACAAGCCATGCGTCGCCTGCGCAAACAGCATGCCGACCAGGCCGAACACGATCCCCGCCAGCAGCGTGGCGGAAAAAATGCCGAGGCCGAAATGCGGCACGAAGGGAATCGCATAGTGGGTGTGGTGCACGCCCAGCAGCGCCGGAATCTGGTCGCTGATGATGGCGGCGATGAAGCAGGGCAGGATGGCGTCGTAGCGCAGACGGCCGATGGCCAGCACTTCCAGGCCGAAGATGGCGCCGGCCAGCGGCGTCCCGAACACCGAGGCAAAGCCGGCGCTGATGCCGGCCATCAGCAGGATACGCCGCTCGTCCGGTCCGAGGCGGGCGATGCGGGTCAGCACATCGGCCAGGGCGCCGCCCATCTGCACTGCGGTGCCCTCGCGGCCGGCGGAGCCGCCGAACAGGTGGGTGATCACCGTACCCAGGAAAATCAGCGGCGCCATGCGCTTCGGCACGATGCGCTTGGGGTCGTGGATTTCATCGATCAGCAGGTTGTTGCCGCCCTCCACCGACTTGCCGAGGAAGTGATAGAGCAAGCCCACGGCAAAACCGGCCAGCGGCAGCAGCAGGAGCAGCCAGCGGTGTGCGTTGCGGATATCGGTGGCCCATTCCAGCGACAGCAGCAGCAGCGCCGAAGCGAGGCCGGCCAGCGCGCCCACCAGGGAAGCCAGGATCAGCCAGCGCGCGAGATACAGCAGCATCAGGAACTGCTCGGGATAGTTGTTTTTTTTCATCGTCAGGGACAAAAGATTTGAAGAACTCAAACCCGAACGGCAAGGCGAGGTAAACCGAAAACGCACGCCTACAAATCCCGTTCAGGACTTTGTAGGCATCATCAGCTGCTTGCACAGCGGTTCAGGGAGGCATGCCATCTCCCATTGCATCCGTGTCATTGTGCCGGAGCGCGCGCTCCGGCGCAACCGGCGTTCATCGAACGGGTTTCAGGCCGGATCGAAAGTCGTCAGCCTGGCCAGCGCATCCAGCCACCAGGTCAGCGCCGGGCCGGCCTCGCGATCCGGCCGGTACACGCATTGCATCGCCAGCACGGCGCCTTCGGGTGGATGGGCTGTAGTGACGATAGTCACCAGCCGGCCGCTGGCAAGGTCGTCGGCGACGATATGCCGCGGCATATAGCCCCAGCCCATGCCGGCGCGCAGCAAGGCATGCTTGGTGCCGAGATCGCTCATGCGCCAGGCCAGCGAAGAATGCACCGAGAAATCCTGGTTGGCGGTCAGCGCACTGCGGTCGCTCAGCACCAGCTGCACTTGCCGTTCCAGCACATGGCCGGGAATGCGGCCCTGGATCTGCGCCAGCGCATGGACTGGCGACACCACCCCAACCAGCAGCACGCTCGGCAAACTGACGTGCAGCAGGTTGGGCGGCACGATCGGCAAGGTGCCGAGCACGCCTAGCATCGCCTCGCCGTCGATCACGCGTTCGGCGACGGCGCCCAGCGCCTCGATCTCCAGCCTTACCGTGACGCCGGGAAAGGCCACCCGGAAATCCGCCAGCAAAGCCACCAGCGCCGTGGTCGGGAAGAACACATCGAACGCCAGCGTGATCTCCAGCTCCTGTCCTTGTGCATAGGCAGCCGCGCGCGCCTGCATGGCGTCGACCTGGCCCAGCACCTGGCGGGCGTCGCGCAACAGTTCAATGCCGGCGGCGGTCAGCCGCGGCCGGTAGCTGCTGCGGTCGAACAAGGGCACGCTAAGCTGGTTTTCCAGCGTGCCGACGGCATAGCTGACCGCCGACTGTGCCCGGCCCAAGGCGCGCGCCGCCGCCAGGAAGCTGCCGCTGTCGGCAACCTGGGCGAATACCCGCAATTGATCCAGCGATAGCCTCTCGATATTCATGGCGCCCCAACACTATCTAATAATCAGATATTGATTATCGCAAGATAAACAATATCTTGCTGAGCCCGGGGGGATTAATATGAGCTCGTTCGCTGCAATCAGTAGCCGATATCCGGTGGCGCCAGCCAACGCTTGCTTACTTCGGGTTTTACTTACATCGCAGTTTTACATCTACTTATAGATCGGACACATCATGCAAACTTCGCCAACCCTGTACCGCATCGGCCGCGTCCTGCTGGGCTCACTGTTTTTCATTTCCGGCATCCTGAAGATCACCGCCTTTTCCGGCGTGGTCGGCTACATGACCAGCCTCGGCGTACCGCTGGCGACCTTCGCCGTCGCTGCCACCATCGTGGTCGAATTCGGCGGCGGCCTGGCCATCATGAGCGGCTGGAACGTGCGGCCGATCGCCATCGTCGTGGCGCTGTTCACGGTAGCTGCCACCCTGACCGCGCACCGCTTCTGGGAAGCCGATCCGGCCAATGTGCAGAACCAGCTGAACAACTTCCTGAAAAACATCTCCATCATCGGCGCGCTGCTGATGCTGGCGGCAACGGATGACGGCAAATCGAAACAGTAAGCAGTAGATCAACTATTCAAGGAACGGAGCAAGCCATGAAATTCAATCGCCAACTCGAACGCCTGGTCACCGGCATCAACACCCAGGACGGCGCGGGCGTCAGCCTGGTGCGGGTCTTGACCAATGATCTGCAGCGCCGGCTTGATCCGTTCCTGATGCTGGACAATTTTCACTCGGACAAGCCGGAGGACTACCTGGCCGGCTTTCCCGACCATCCGCACCGCGGCTTTGAAACCGTCACTTACATGCTGGCCGGCCGCATGCGCCATCGCGACAACGCCGGCAACGAAGGTTTGCTGCAGCCCGGCGGCGTACAGTGGATGACCGCCGGCAGCGGACTGGTGCATTCGGAACTGCCGGAACAGGAAGACGGCCTGATGAGCGGCTTCCAGCTGTGGCTCAACCTGGCCTCGGGCGACAAGATGATCGCACCCAGCTATCGCGACCTCCAGGCTGAGCAGATTCCGCAGGTGTCGCCGCAGCCCGGCGTCAAGGTCAAGGTGATTGCCGGCGAGGCTTTCGGCACCGCCGGCGCCGTGCAACGGCCGCATACCGAGCCGCTGTATCTGGACGTGCAGCTGGAAGCGGGCCAGCCGCTGGATCTGCCGATCCCGGCCGGCCACAACGCCTTTCTATATGTGTTCGAAGGCACCCTGCGCATCGGTGAAGACAGCCGCAACGCGCCGGCAGGCCGCATGGCGGTCCTGAGCAATACCGCCGACGCAGCCGGCGTCAGCCTGCAGGCGGAAGGCAACAGCCGTTTCCTGCTGATCGCAGGGAAGCCGCTGAATGAGCCGATTGCACAGTGGGGACCATTCGTGATGAACACCCGCGAGCAGGTGGAACAGGCGATCCAGGATTTCCGCGACGGCAAGATGTAAGCGGGTAGTGGGCAAGCCGGCAGCTTGCCCGCCCTGCCGGCGCGCTCCGGGCTGGGCGTCTACTTTGCTTCCATCGACAACGCCAGCGTCTCCTTGATTTCTTCCATCACCACATAGCTCTTGGACTGCGCCGCCCCCGGCAGCTGCAGCAGCATATCGCCCAGCAGCTTGCGGTATTCCGCCATTTCCCGGATCCGGGCCTTGATCAGATAATCGAAATCGCCTGACACCAGATGGCATTCCAGCACTTCCGGAATGCGCAGCACTTCGCGGCGGAACTGCTCGAAGGCGTTCGCCGATTTCTGATTCAGCGTAATCTCCACAAATACCAGCAGCTTGGCGCCGACCGCGGCCGGATTGATGCGTGCGTAATAGCCGTCGATGACGCCGTCGCGCTCCATGCGCTTGACCCGTTCGATGCAGGGCGTGATCGATAGCCCGACCTGTTCGCCCAGGTCTTTCATCGACATGCGGCCGTCCTGCTGCAACAGGCGCAGGATGTGGCGGTCCAGCTTGTCCAGGGCGCGGTTGGATTCCTTGTAGATTCTCATGACGATTTTCTTGAATTTTTAGTATTAATTACTGAATTAATGGGCTTATACAGTAACAAATGCTGGGAAATTACTAATAGCATAGCGCTTATTACTGCAAATCAAAAACAATTCATTAGCACGCATTCCGTATCGCCGGCGCCCCGGATTTCCGGTGCGCAGTAAGATACGCACAGGCGTTACGGAGATTCAAGATGCGAGTACTTATCCTTGGCAGCGGCGTGGTGGGCGTCACCAGTGCGTATTACCTGGCGCGCGCCGGCCATGAAGTGACCGTGATCGACCGCTTGCCGGGCCCGGCGCAGGAAACCAGCTTCGCCAACGCCGGCCAGATCTCGCCCGGCTACGCCTCACCCTGGGCCGCACCCGGCATCCCGCTGAAAGCCTTGAAGTGGATGCTGCAGGAACATGCACCGCTCTCCATCACGCCCGACGGCACCCTGTTCCAGCTGCGATGGATGTGGCAGATGCTGCGCAACTGCAGCTCGGCCCGCTACGCCGTCAACAAGGAGCGCATGGTGCGCCTGGCGGAATACAGCCGCGACTGCTTCAAGGTCTTGCGCGCCGATACCGGCATCGCCTACGAAGGCCGCCAGCTCGGCACCATGCAGGTATTCCGCAGCCAGCAGCAGCTGGACGACGCCGCCAAGGATATCGAAGTATTGAAGGAAACCGGCGTGCCGTTCGAACTGCTGACGCCAGACCAGCTGGCACAGGCTGAGCCGGCGCTGGAAGCGGTCAAGCACAAACTGAGCGGCGCCCTGCGCCTGCCGAACGATGAAACCGGCGACTGCCAGATGTTCACCACCAAACTGGCGCAGATGGCCGAGGACCTGGGCGTACGTTTCCGCTACAACGTGCAGATCGATGCGCTGACCTTGTCCAATGGCGAAATCGCCGGCGTCCAGTGCGGTTCCGAGCACTTGCAGGCGGACAGCTATGTGGTGGCGCTGGGCGCCTACTCCACCGGCTTCCTCGGTGCGCTGGTGGACATCCCGGTGTATCCGCTGAAAGGCTATTCGATCACGGTACCGATTGTCGATGCCGAAGCGGCGCCGGTCTCCACCATCCTCGACGAAACCTACAAGATCGCCATCACCCGTTTCGACGACCGCATCCGGGTCGGCGGCATGGCCGAGATCGTCGGCTTCAACAAGACCCTCAAGCCGAAACGCCGCGCCACGCTGGAAATGGTGGTCAACGACCTGTTCCCGGGCGCCGGCAACACCGCCGCCGCCAGTTTCTGGACCGGCTTGCGGCCGATGACGCCGGACGGCACGCCGATCGTCGGCGCCACCCATATCCGCAACCTGTTCCTCAATACCGGCCACGGCACGCTCGGCTGGACCATGTCTTGCGGCTCGGCGCAGCTACTGTCGGACCTGATCTCCGGCAAGCGCCCGGCGATTGCCGCAGATGACCTGGCAGTCAGCCGCTACAGCAAGCACTTCGAGCAAGCAACGCATCCTGCCTATGCCTGAAACGCCTTGGCCGGCGCGCAGTGTGATCCACCCCGTTTTAAGCGATTCTTGAGCGAGACCCGATGAACCCACAAGCAGCACACGCCGGCGCCATCCTCACGGTCGACCTGGACGCCATCCGCGGCAATTATCGCCTGCTCAGGCAACAGGCCGGCAAAGCGGCCTGCGCTGCCGCCGTCAAAGCCAATGCCTACGGCCTCGGCGCCGACCAGGTGGGGCCAGCGCTGGCGGCGGAAGGCTGCCGTCACTTCTTCGTTGCCCACCTGGATGAAGGTATCGCCCTGCGTCCGCACCTGCCGGCCACCGCCGACATCTTCGTCCTGCATGGCGCACCGCCCGGCACTGAGCGCGAGTTGATCGCCCACGGCCTGACGCCGGTGCTCAACAGCCTGCAACAGATCCAAGCCTGGCATGCGCTGGCGCAAACCCTGCAACGGCCGCTGCCGGCGATTTTCCAGGTCGACACCGGCATGTCGCGCATGGGCTTGCCAGCCGCCGAAGCGGAAGCCTGGCTAGCCAACCCGGCCTTCATGGAAAGCATCCCGCCGCTGTTCCTGATGAGCCACCTGGCCTGCGCCGAGCACCAGGGCCATCCGATGAACGCCAGTCAGCTGGCGCGCTTCAAGACCTGGCGCCAGCGCCTGCCGCAGATCGCCGCCAGCCTGGCCAATTCTTCCGGCATCTTTCTCGGTGCCGATTACCAGTTCGACCTGGTGCGCCCGGGCGCAGCGCTGTATGGCATCGCACCTGTGGCCGGCGCCGCCAACCCCTTGCAGCCGGTAGTGGCGCTGCATGGCCGCATCATCCAGAGCCGCACTATCCAGCGCGGCGACCACGTCGGCTACGGCATCAGCTATAGCGCCAGCGAAGAACGGCAGATCGCCACCGTTGGCGTCGGCTATGCCGACGGCTGGCTGCGCAGCATGAGCAACCGCGGCATCGCCTTCATCGACGGCCAGCCGGCGCCCATGGTCGGCACGGTCTCCATGGATTCGATCACCATCGATGTCACCGGCATCGCCGCCGAACGCGTGCAGGCCGGCGCCTTGGTGGAACTGATCGGACCGCACCGGCCGCTAGACGACGTCGCGCGGCTGGCCGGCAGCATCGGCTATGAAATCCTGACCGACCTCGGACGCCGTTATCACCGCGAATACGTCGGAAGCTTGTAGAGTGGGCAAATAATCGAGGGCGATTTCGGGTGGGCAGAAATCTGTCCACCCTACGTTTTCCCTCTCATGGCGCCAACGTCGTAGAATCAGGTACTTCTGCAACTTTTCCCGCCGCCGCCATGACTAAAACAGCGTTATCCGCACAGCTCGCCAGCTGGATCGACAGCCACTTTGACGAAGAAGTCGGGTTCCTGCAAAAGATCGTCCGCATTCCCACCGACACGCCACCCGGCAACAATGCGCCACACGCCGATGCCGTGGCCGAGCTGGTCACAGCCTGGGGCTGGCAAGCCGAGAAGCATCCGGTGCCGGCCGCCACGGTCAAGGATTACGGCATGGAGAGCATCACCAACCTGATCGTCCGCCGCAAGTATGCCGGCGCCGGCCCGACGCTGGCGCTGAACGCCCACGGCGACGTCGTGCCGCCGGGCGAAGGCTGGAGCAAGCAGCCGTATGGCGGCGAGATCGAGAACGGCCGCATCTACGGCCGCGCCACCACCGTCTCCAAGGGCGATTTCGCCACCTATATTTTTGCGGTGCGGGCGCTGGAAGCGCTGGGCGTGCCGCTCAAGGGCGCGCTGGAACTGCACTTCACCTACGATGAAGAATTCGGCGGGCTGCTGGGCCCTGCCTGGCTGCTCGAAAACCAGCTGACCAAGCCGGACCTGGTGATCGGCCCCGGCTTCAGCTACAACGTCGTCACTGCGCATAACGCCTGCCTGCAGTTTGAAGTCACGGTGCACGGCAAGGCCACCCACGGTTCGATGCCGGAAACCGGCCATGACGCCCTGCAAGCCGCCACCAAGGTGCTGCAGGCGATCTACGCCAAGCTGCCCGAGCTGAAGAAAATCAGTTCGGCGATTCCCGGCATCACTCATCCGACCATGATCGTCGGCCGCATCGACGGCGGCACCAACACCAATGTGGTGCCCGGCAAAGTGGTGCTGAAGATGGACCGCCGCATGATTCCGGAAGAAGATCCGGTCGCGGTCGAAGCCGAGGTGCGGGCCATGATCGCCGCAGCGGTCGACGGCCTGCCCGGCATCCGCGTCGAGATCAAGCGCCTGCTGCTGGCGCGTGCGCTGCGTCCTTTGCCCGGCCACGAAAAACTGCTGGCCAGCGTACAGGCGAATGCACTGGCGGTGCTGGGCGAAGCGATTCCGGCCAATGGATCGGCGCTCTACACCGATGCCCGGCTGTATGGTGAACATGGCATACCGGTCGTGCTGTACGGCGCCGGCCCGCGCACCCTGATGGAATCCAACGCCAAGCAAGCCGACGAGAACCTGGCGCTGGACGACTTGCGCAAAGCCACCAAGGTGATCGCCATGACGCTGCTCGATTTCCTGGCGGCGTAGGGTGGGCACGACGTGCCTACCCTAGGATCAATCGCGATTCCTTCATGCAGTCGCCCTGTATGCCACCGGCAGGAATCCCGAAGTTCCTGTAACATGAACGCTCGCTTGAACGCATAGGCATTTTTTCGCAAACGCCCGGCAGTTCCTGCCAGCGCACTCCACCCGCTTCAAATATTTAACCGGCGCCAGCAACTGGCGTCCTCCTAAGCATTCCATGACAAACACACCTGCAACTTCAGCCCCGGAGAAACTGCTCCCCGGCTGGCTTCTTTTACTGGGCGCCCTGACTGCCATCGGCTCGCTGTCGATCGACATGTACCTGCCAAGCTTCCCCACCATCGCGCAACAGTTCGGCGTCGGCAGCAACCTGGTGCAGCTGACCCTGGCTGCCTTCCTGGTCGGGCTGGCGGTCGGCCAGATGTTCTACGGACCATTGAGCGACCGCTTCGGCCGCAAGCCGCCGCTATATGTCGGCATGACGCTGTACCTGCTCGGTTCGCTAGCCTGCATGGTGTCGCAGGACGTCACGACGCTGATACTGTTCCGCTTCCTTCAAGGCCTGGGCGGCTGCGCCGGCATGGTGATCGGCCGCGCCGTGATCCGCGACCGCCTCGGCACCACCGGCGCCGCCAAAGCGTTTTCGCTGATGATGCTGGTGATGGGCCTGGCGCCTATCCTGGCGCCGTTGATTGGCGGTGCAGTGCTCAAGCTGTGGGGCTGGCGCGTGATCTTCGGCGGCCTGGCCGGCTTCGGCCTGTTCTGCCTGCTGGCGATCCACTACACCATGCAGGAAACGCTGGACCGCCACAAGGCCGAGCCGCTGCACCTGGGGCGCACGCTGAAACAGTATGGCCGGCTGCTGCTGGACCGCCAGTTCGTCGCCTATAGCCTGGTCGGCGGCCTGATCCAGGGCGGCATGTTTGCCTACATCACCGGCTCGTCCTTCGTCCTGATCGAACTGCACGGCATCAAGCCCGAGCATTTCGGCTTCGTCTTCGGCACCAATGCCTTCGGCCTGATCGCCGCTTCGCAGATCAATGCCCGTCTCGTCGGCAAGTATTCGCTCGACACCATCCTCGGCCGCGCCTTGTGGATACCCGCCATGCTGAGCCTGAGCGTAGCGCTGCTGGTGGCCTGCGGCGTCAACAGCCTGCCGGTGCTGCTGATCGGCTTCTTCGGCTTCCTCGCCAGCTACGGCTTCATCAGCCCGAATGCCTCGGCGATCGCCTTGTCGCAACAAGGCAAGCAGGCCGGCGTGGCATCGGCGCTGATGGGCACCTTGCAGTTCGCGCTCGGCATCACCTCCGGCATCAGCATGAGCTTGTGGCACGACGGCACGGCATTGCCGCTGATGGTGGTGATGGCGATCTGCGGCGTCGGCGGCTTGCTGCTGCATCGTTTCGTGGCGCGGCCGGAGCACCAGCGTCTGATTCAGGCGGCAAAGGCATGAGTGTGGCCATGGCAGCCCAAACCGGCAGCGCACTGGTGTCTTGGAGCGGCGGCAAGGATTCCTGCCTGGCGCTGTGGCGCGCACGGCAAAGCGGAATGCAGATCCATCGCCTGATCACCGCGCTGGACGAAAGCGGCCTGCGCGCCCGTTCGCATGGCGTGCCGCCAGCCTTGCTGCAGGCTCAGGCCGACGCGCTCGGCGTGCCGCTGGCGTTCTACAGCGCCAGCTGGCAGCAGTATGAAGAAAAATTCATCGCCGCCTTGCGCGCCGCCCACGGCGACGGCATGCGCCACGCGGTGTTCGGCGACATCGACCTGCAGGCGCACCGCGAGTGGGAAGAAAAAGTCTGCGCCCAGGCCGGCCTGCAAGCTTGCCTGCCCTTGTGGCTGCAGCCGCGCCGCCAGCTGGTCGATGAATTCCTGGCGCTCGGCTTCAAGGCGGTGGTGGTCTGCATCAACGGTAATTATCTGCCGCAGGAATTCTGCGGCCGTGAATTCGATGCCGCCTTCCTCGCCGGCCTGCCGGCCGGCGTCGATGCCTGCGGCGAGAACGGCGAATTCCATACCTTTGTCTACGACGGCCCCGCGTTTGCCCATGCCGTGCCGTTCCGGCGCACCCGCATCAGCCCTTACCAGGCGCCTCCGGAACTGGGATCGACCCTGTTTTATTTTCAGGAGCTGGCGGCAATCTGAAGCGCCTTGCGTGGCCGGATGTTGCATTACAACTATACGCTTGCCGGATATTGCGTAAAATGCCATATGCCGTCCGCTCGCAGCGCGCCACCGACAGGCGTCAAAAGAACAATACCGGCGCCGCCCCTCACTCTCGATCGATCACACCATGCAAGCAGGAATGCTCTACGCCATCGCCTCCTACGTCCTGTGGGGCTTGTTCCCGATTTATTTCAAGGCGCTGGAAGCGGAGATCCCGCCGGTCGATATCGTCGCCCACCGCATTCTCTGGTCCTTCTTGTTCCTGATGATCGTGCTGACCGTGCGCAAGCAGTGGGCCTGGGTCGGGCCGGTGCTGCGCCAGCCGCGCGTGATCGGCGGCTTCGTCGCCAGCGCCCTGCTGCTGACGGCCAACTGGACCACTTACATCTGGGCGGTCAACAATAACCACATCGTCGAAGCCAGCCTGGGCTACTTCATCAACCCGATGGTCAGCGTCGCGCTCGGCCTGGTGTTCCTGCACGAACGGCCGCGGCCGCTGCAATGGCTGGCGATTGCCATCGCCGCCGGCGCCGTGCTGTGGCTGACCTGGCAGGCCGGCCATCCGCCCTGGATTGCGCTGACGCTAGCCGTAACCTTTGGCGGCTACGGCTTGCTGCGCAAGACCGCCAGCCTGAGCGCGCTGCCCGGCCTGGCGCTGGAAACCGCGCTGGTGCTGCCGCTGGCGCTGGCCTTCCTGGCATACACCTCGCTGCATGGCCACAACACTTTCAGCAGCGCCTCGACCTCCACCAAGTGGCTGCTGGCGGCAGCCGGGCCGATCACCTCGATCCCCTTGCTGATGTTCGCCGCCGGCGCCCGCCGCATTCCCTTGTCGCTGGTCGGCGTGCTGCAATACATCACGCCCTCGCTGCAACTGCTGTTCGGCGTCTGGCTGTACGGCGAACAGCTGGATGGCGACCGCCTCAACGGTTTTATCCTCATCTGGTGTGCTTTGGGGCTGTATTCGGCCGAGGGACTGTGGCGAACGTTTAAAATACGCCCAGGCGCGTCGGCCTGAAGGCTTGGCCTTAACAACTCGTCAACCCGGCGCGCATAGGTTATTCTTGGCAGTTCCGGCTCCTTAGTGCAGTGTTTCGCAGATAATGACACTTGCCCGAGCCGCTCTATTCACCGCATTATTTTTTTATCATCACTGCTCCTCATGGCCCAATACGTCTACACAATGAACAAGGTCGGCAAGATCGTGCCGCCCAAACGCCAGATCCTGAAGGATATTTCGCTGTCGTTCTTTCCCGGCGCCAAGATCGGCGTGCTGGGCCTGAACGGTTCCGGCAAGTCGACCCTGCTGAAAATCATGGCCGGCATCGACAAGGACATCCAGGGCGAAGCGGTGCCCATGCCGGGCCTGAACATCGGCTACCTGCCGCAGGAACCGCAGCTCGATCCGGAACAGACCGTGCGCCAGGCCGTCGAAGGCGGGCTGGGCGAAGCGTTTGAGGCGCAAGCCAAGCTGGATGCGGTGTATGCCGCCTATGCAGATGAAAATGCCGACTTCGACGCGCTGGCAGCCGAACAGGCACGCCTGGAAGACATCCTCGCCACCGCCGGCGACGGCAATCTCGACCTGCAGCTGGAAATGGCCGCCGACGCCCTGCGCCTGCCGCCATGGGACGCCAAGATCGGCGTTCTGTCCGGCGGGGAAAAGCGCCGCGTCGCACTGTGCCGCCTGCTGCTGTCGAAACCCGACATGCTGCTGCTGGACGAGCCGACCAACCATCTGGACGCCGAATCGGTCGACTGGCTGGAACAGTTCCTGCAACGCTTCCCGGGCACCGTGGTCGGCATCACCCATGATCGCTACTTCCTCGACAACGCCGCCGAGTGGATCCTGGAACTGGACCGCGGCCACGGCATCCCGTGGAAGGGCAATTACAGCTCGTGGCTGGAACAAAAGGGCGATCGCCTGAAGCAGGAAGAAGCCACTGAATCCTCACGGCAGAAGACCATCGCCAAGGAACTGGAATGGGTACGGCAGAATCCGAAAGGCCGCCAGGCCAAGAGCAAGGCGCGCCTGGCCCGCTTCAACGAACTGAGCGAACACGAATACCAGAAGCGCAACGAAACCCAGGAAATCTTCATCCCGGTCGCCGAGCGCTTGGGCAATGAAGTGATCGAATTCAAGAACGTCAGCAAATCGTTCGGCGACCGCATGCTGATCGACAACCTCAGCTTCCGCATCCCGGCCGGCGCCATCGTCGGCATCATCGGCCCGAACGGCGCCGGTAAATCGACCTTGTTCAAGATGATCACCGGCAAGGAACAGCCGGACAGCGGCGAAGTGGTGCTCGGCACGACTGCGCGGGTTTCCATCGTCGACCAGTCGCGCGATTCCCTGTCCGATCAGAAGACCGTGTTCGAAGACGTCTCCGGCGGCGCCGACATCCTCACCGTCGGCCGCTTTGAAATGCCGTCGCGCGCTTACCTGGGTCGCTTCAACTTCAAGGGCGGCGACCAGCAAAAAATCGTCGGCAACCTGTCCGGCGGCGAACGCGGCCGCCTGCACCTGGCCAAGACCTTGCTACAGGGCGGCAACGTGCTGCTGCTGGATGAACCGTCAAATGACCTCGACGTCGAAACCCTGCGCGCGCTGGAAGACGCTTTGCTGGAATTCGCCGGCAGCGTGATGGTGATCAGCCATGACCGCTGGTTCCTGGACCGTATCGCCACGCATATCCTGGCTTTCGAAGGCGAATCGCAGGTATCGTTCTTCGATGGCAACTACCAGGAATACGAAGCCGACAAGCGCAAGCGCCTCGGTGAAGAAGGCGCCAAGCCTAAGCGCATCCGCTACAAGCCTGTGACACGCTGATAGACGTAAAACAAAAACGGGAAGCACAATGTGCTTCCCGTTTTTTCATCTGCGGCGCTTAAATATGCTGCCAGGCCAGGATGCCGAGCACCACACTGACGCCTCCCGCGCCATAGGCCAGCTTCTTCAGCCACTCCTTGCGCGTCAGCAGCGTGATCGCCGCCAGCGAAATCGCGATCTGGATTGCCGTCATCGCCTGCGCCCAGCGGTGATGCTGGTGCAATACCTGCTCTGATTTCTCATCCCAGGCGCTGGCCTCTTCTTCCAGCTGCTGCGCCTTCTTCTGCACCACTTCTTTTTCACTCTTGTAGCGCGCCGCCTCGGCTGCGTAGTGCGCGGCATCGACGCCCGGAATATGGGTCGCCAGCTCGGCCAGGTTTTGCCGGCTGGATTTGGCCTGGTAGTAGTTCCACTGGTTAGATGCTTCGGTTTTCTTGATGGCGGCGTTGTTCTTGTTCATCGCCGCTTCGCTCTCGGTAGAACCGGCCTGGTAGCTGAACATGGCGCCGACGGTCGCCATGATGGCGGTCATCACGGCGATCTTGCCAGCGAAATTGTCGCCGCTGGCGTGGGCGTGCTCGGTGACGTGTTCCAGGTGGTGCTCGTGCGGGCTGGGGACTTCGAATTCTTCGGACATTGGCAAGTAATGATTAAGTGTGATGGGGCAGACGTTAATTTACATTATGCAATATTAAGGCCTCTTGAAATTCCATCTCAAGAAAATATTGATTGTTCGGAAAAATGAAATGGTGTGTTTTTTGCTCCAAGAAGAGCGGGCGCCCTTGAATGCCTTGCTACATATACCGATCCCTTACTCTAGTTTGCCGGATTCGCTCAATATTCCCGTTTCTCAAAATTGCTATTGGGATAGAATTCATGGCCAATTGCTATCGAAACAGATGATGCGGCATCGTCATCAAAAGCGTGGATTTCCAGCAAGTGAGTTTGCTCAAGCGTTTCAGTATCGTTCTCGCAATATGACAAATAATAAAAAATCCCTGCTGGTTTTTTTCACCCTGCTTCTGCTGACCCTGGTTTTTTGGTGGCCTACGCTATTCGAGGGCAAGAGCCTGATACACGGCGACTCGATCATCCATGGCTTGCCGCTGTTCGATTTCCACTCCCGCTTCCTGCATGGCGGCGACACCCCGCTATGGACCGACAAGGTCTACGGCGGCCATCCGCTGTTTGCTGAAGGACAAGGCGGTTTCGCCAATCCGCTCAATATCCTGCTGGCCTGGCTGCTGCCGCCGGTCATCGGCGTCAATATTTTTCATCTGGTGTGCATGCTGATTGCCGCCGGTGGCGTCTTCGTACTGTGCCGGCTGCTGGGACGCAGCGTCTGGTCTTCCGGCTTCGCTGCGCTGGCCCTGGTTTTTTCCACTGCCTGGCTGCAGGAACAGAACAACCTGACCATTTCCGGCACGCTGGCATGGGCTCCCTGGGCGCTCGCGGCGACAGAAGCCTGGCTCAGGAAACCGCTTGCCAGGCAGGCGGTACTGCTGGCGGCGGCAGCGACGATGATGATCCTGGCGGGATATCCTCAGCTGGTGCATGCCACTGTGCTATATGCCGTATTTTCCTTGTTCGCCATGCCGTTTTCCGAGGATGGCAGGAAGTTGTGGCGAGCGCAGCGGCTTCAATTGGTGACGACCGCAGTGCTTGCTGCATTGCTTTTCCTGGGGCTCGCAGCGGTGCAATTGCTGCCGCTGCTTGAACTTGCGTCCCTCTCCCACCGTAGCGCCGGGGTTGGCCTGTTTTTTGAATTTTCGCCCATGGCAGTGCTGCGCGGATTGCTGTATACCCCCACCCCGCTGGCGCTGGCGCGCGACCGGCTCGACCAGATTCCGGGAGTCGGCAGCTTACTGGTCTGCATGCTGGCATCGCTTTTCCCGCTGTTTAAGTCGTCCTGGCGTGAAAAAGGGTATCTGCTTGCGGTACTGATACTGATACAGCTCGGTGCAGGCAAGGCGTCGCCGCTATTTCTCGCGCTCTACGACTGGCACCTGGTGCCGGGCCTGCATTTCTTCAGGACCACGCAATCCTATCTGGAAATCGCCTGCATCGGCATCGCTGTCCTGGCCGCCTTTGTCATCGACGGCTTGAGCAGCCAGGCGCGTCCGTCCGCTGTCGGCTGGCGGCGCCACAAGCGCCTGTGGCTCGGCGCCGTTTTCTATATCGTGGCCTGGGGCATCCTGATCGCCATCAGCGTTGAAGCGGCGACGCCATGGCAGCATCTCGCCATCGCGGCCCTGGCACTGATCGCCGCTGCGGTCCTGCTGGCCAGTGGCAAAGGGCGCCACATCCCGCTGCTGATGTTTGCGCTGTTGTTGCTTGAGTGCTGTGCGCTGCGGCTGCATCTGTTTCATTTCGGCGACGTCTCCCTGCTGCAGCGGCCGGCAACCCTGCAGGCATTGGCGCAACGCTATCCGATCCAGGACACCAAGTTCATCAATCACAGCCTGGCGGTCGCCTATGCCATGCGCAATTCCAGAGTTCCGGATCTGGATGCCAATGCGGAAAGAGCGCTGGCCTCGAACGCAGCGCTGAGCAACATGCGCTGGGATACGCCATCGGAAGACGGCGCCCTGGCCTTGCCCTTGCGCGCCCGCGCTCTGCTGATCCCGGTGTTTGAAGACGAGATGGAGGGCCGCACCAAGACAGGCCCAGGCCAGCGTGCCATCGATCTGCTCGGCGTCCGTTTCATTTCCGCCGACCGGCAATTGACGGCGCCGGGTTTCCAGGTTGCGGTGCACGACCAGCGCCAGAACATGTGGATCATGGAAAACACGGCGGCACAGCCGCTGTTCCAGACCTTTACCCGCTATCGCCCGGTGCATTCGGACGACGAAGCACTGCAGCTGCTGCAAACGCCGCGCCAGCCGGAACTGATCATCGAAGCGGCCAAAGGACAGACGCTGCCGCCGTTGTCGGACGCTGACAACAAACCGGATGCCATCCGCTTCAAGGTGCTGGCCAAGCAGCCGACTTTTTACGCAGTCGATGTAGATGCCGCCGAAGCGGGCTGGCTATTCCTCGCAGACGCCAATTACCCCGGCTGGCGCGCCACCATCGACGGCCAGCCGACACACGTATTCAGCGGACAGCTGCTGGGCAAGGCAGTCATGGTTCCGGCAGGCCGGCACAGGATTGAATTCCACTTTTCTTCATCGACCTTCCGTTACGGCTTGTGGTTATCATTGCTGACGCTGTTGATTTCTGCGGGATTGCTGGCTCGCTCATTTCTGCTGCAACGCCGCCGGCATCGCTTCGATGCAATAGCCAGATAAAATTAACGCCGACTCCGCAACGACGGGGGAGGACATAAAAGATGGAGACGTATGTCAAACGCAGCCTTATCGAATCAGCTAATCGCAGTCATCCTGCCAGCCTACAACGAAGAACTGACCATCGCCGATACGGTCAAGGCGTTTCACGCCGCCTTGCCGGAAGCGGTCATCTACGTCATCAACAATAATTCCAGCGACCGCACGCGTGAATTCGCCGAACAGACGCTACAGCAGCTGTCGTGTCCCGGCCGCGTGCTGAACGAAGCCCGGCAAGGCAAGGGCAGCGCCCTCCGGCGCGCGTTCATCGAAATCGACGCCGACATCTATGTGCTGGCGGATGCCGACCTTACCTATCCGGCAGACCAGGCGCGGGAACTGATGGCGCCGGTGATCGAAGGCCGCGCCGACATGGTGGTGGGCGACCGCCAGTCCGGCGGCGACTATGCGCGCGAAAACCAGCGCTCATTCCATGGTTTCGGCAACCGCCTGGTGCAATGGATGGTGAACCGCCTGTTCCGCGCCAGGCTGGTCGACATCATGAGCGGCTACCGCGTCTTCAGCCGCGACTTTGTAAAGACTTACCCGGTGCTGGCCGAAGGCTTCCAGATCGAAACCGACATGACTTTGCATGCCCTGCACAAGCGCCTGCGGATTGTCGAAATACCGGTGGCCTATAAAGACCGGCCGAACGGCAGCGTATCCAAGCTCAACACCTTGTCCGACGGCACACGGGTGCTGTTTGCGATCGCCCAGATTTTCCGCTATTACCGTCCGCTGGCGTTCTTCAGCGTGCTCAGCATCATTCTGCTGCTGTCCGGCCTGGCCGCCGGCGTGCCGGTGTTCGACGACTGGATCCAGTACCGCTACATCTATCACGTCCCGCTTGCCATCCTGGCGACCGGCCTCTGCATTGCGGCGGTAATGGCGCTGGGCATCGGCCTGATCCTGGATTCGGTGGCGCATCAGCAGCGTCTCGAATTCGAACTGCGCTGGCTATCGCGTTCGGAACGCCGTCAAGGGTAGCCAGGAAAGTTATCCCAGTTTCCTGCGGAAGACAAAATAGCGCGCAAAGAAATAGTTGACGAACATGCCCGCGATGCTTCCCAGCGCCACGCTGGCCAGCGGCAGGTAGGAAGCCGCGGGAAGCAGCGATACTGCAATCGCGTAGACCAGGTAGTTGACTGCGCCGCCGCCCAGCATCAGACCGAAGTACTTTGCATATTCCTGGAAGATCGAGACGCCGGAGACGCGGCTGCGGAAAGTAAACTGGCGGTTCAGCAGCCAGGTCGCCGTCGCGGCGCAAAAGAAAGAAGGCACGCGCGCCCAGTACAAACCCAGGCTGCCCTTGAGCAGGTACAGTACGCCTGCATCCACCAGAAATCCCAGCGTTCCGACAATGCCAAAGATAAGAAATTCTTTGCGGATGTTCAATTGCGGCCTCTGGTTCTGATGTCTGCCATGGGCAGAGATGCGGTTATCGCCTGTGCGGCCGCTATCTTAGCATCGTTGTTCCGGAGACCTTTCTGATGCCGCCCGGCCATCCCCACAATAAAAAAAGCCAGCTAATGATTTCAGCTGGCTTTTTTGCTGCCCGGATCAGGAATTCCTGATCAATAAGTATAGAACATGCGCTGGATTTCTTTGGTGTCTTTGGTCTTGGTCAGCGCCAGCATCAGAAGGATGCGGGCCTTTTGCGCATTCAGCGTATCGGCCACCACAAAGTCCAGTTCGTCGTCGTTGGCTTCGCCGTTACGCGCCACGATGCCCTGGCCGACGCGGCTGGCGCGAACGATGATCACGCCCTTCTTGCGCGCTTCAACCAGCGGCGTTTTCATTTGCGCTGCAATGCTGCCGTCGCCGACGCCGGCCTGGATGATGCCCTTGGCGCCGGAAGCCACTTGCGCATCGAGTGCGGCGCGGGTCATGTTGGCGTAGCCGTAGATGATGTCAACCTGCGGCAGCACGTCCAGCTTGCTGACGTCGAATTCGGTATCGACCGTGTTCTTGCGGGTCGACTGGCGGTAGAAATAAGCCTTGTTGCCCTGGATGTAACCCAGCATGCCGAGTTCGGTCGACTTGAAGGTGTCGGTGGTCGAGGTATTGGTCTTGGTGACTTCGCGCGCAGCGTTGATCTGGTCGTTCAGCGACACCAGCACGCCCTTGCCGATGGCATCCTTGCTGCCGGCCAGCAGGACCGCGTTGTACAGGTTGATCGGGCCGTCGGCCGAGATCGCGGTGGATGGACGCATGGCGCCGACCACTACTACCGGTTTGCGGCTCTTGACCGTGAGGTCGAGGAAATAAGCGGTTTCTTCGATGGTGTCGGTGCCGTGGGTGATGACGATGCCATCCACATCCGGTTGCGCCAGCAGCGCGTTGACGCGCTTAGCCAGCTTCAGCCAGTGGTCGTTAGTCATGCTTTCGCTGGCGATCTGGAATACCTGCTCACCCTTGACGTTGGCGACTTTCTTCAGCTCGGGCACAGCGGCGATCAATTTTTCCACGCCCACGGTGGCCGAGGTGTAGCCCACGGTCGTCGTGCTGTCGGCGCCGGTGCCGGCGATGGTGCCGCCGGTTGCCAGGATCACGACGTTAGGCAGTTTGGCTTGTGCATCTTGCGCTTGCACCGCGGAAGTCGACAGCAGCAAGGCGCCGAACATCACTAGTGCGTAGGATTGGACAGTGCGCAGTGTAAGTTTGCGGGTAGACATAAATCTCCTGATTTTGTGAATAATTGTGGACCACAGCCTGAGCTGAAAAAGCTCACGCAGCGGTCACGCGGCAGATCAATATTACTCAATGAGCATTGAACAATGCGCCGTCGCGCAGCGAAACTGTAACGGAAAGTGGACAGCCAACCTATGCTAACTATGCATAGGTTTATGCACAATCGTTATAGACATCGCGGAGATCGGGCAGGCGCGCGATTTTATTATCAAAAAGAAATGCCAGTCAACGCCTGCCCCGTTTTTCCTACGCCGCCGTACCGGCTTCGGCTGCCTGCGTGATCAGCAGCTCGCGGGTAGGGAACGGGATCGAGCAGTTCACCGACGCCAATGCTGCTTGCAGGTTTTGTGCCAGCGACCAGCGCACTGCCCAGTATTCGGAAGTGGTGGTCCAGGCTCGCATGTTCAGCATCACTGCGCTCTCGGCATGGTCGGTGACCACCACCAGCGGCGCCGGCGTCGCCAGGATCCGCTCGTCCGCCAGCAGCAGCTTTTGCAGCGCCTGGATCGCCGCGGCCGGATTGTCCTTGTAATTGATGCCGACCGGCATGTCGATACGGCGCGTATTGTTGCGGCTGAAGTTGGTCAGCGCACTGTTCCAGAGCTGATTGTTGGGTACGAACAGGCAGATGCCGTCGGCCTTGGTCAGCTTGGTGGCGAACAGGCCGATTTCATCGACCGTGCCTTCGATGCTGCCGTTGGAAATGTATTCACCCACCTGGAACGGCCGCAGGAATAGCAGCATCATGCCGGCCGCGATATTTTGCAAGGTGCCTTGCAAGGCCAGGCCGATGGCCAGGCCGGCGGCGCCGAGGATGGCGACGATACTCGCGGTCTGCACCCCGAACTGGCCCAGCACGGCGACCAGCGTGATCAAGCGCACCAGCCACAGCAGCACGCTGCGCAGCACCGGCCGCAAGGTGGCGTCGAGGCTGGCGCGGATCATGACGCGGTCGAGCGCATTGGCGAAACGCGAGGACAGCCACCAGCCCACCGCCAGCGTGAAAATGGCGAGCACGGCGTTCAGGCCGTAGTGCAGGGAAGATTCGAGGAGGAAATTCCAGAGCGTTGTAAGTTGATTGACGGCTAATATATTCAAGGGCAGCTCCTGTTGCTTATAAGAAAAAGCGCGAACCGGGTCCGCAGATTCAGCCCTCTATGTTACCAGTTGACTTAGATACAACCAGCGAAATCCAGCCAGAGCGCTCCGGGTTTGCTACCATACGGCTGATCCGCCCACCTTCTTTAGCCACCGCACTGCGTCCCCCCATCAGCACAATATGAGCAAATTCTGGAGTCCCATCGTCAGCCGCCTGACGCCTTACACCCCCGGCGAACAACCCAAGCTGAGCAAGCTGGTCAAGCTCAACACCAATGAGAATCCGTACGGGCCGTCGCCGCTGGCGCTGGCCGCGATTGCCGCCGAGGCGGGCGACAGCCTGCGCCTGTATCCCGATCCCGAGGCCGACGTCCTGAAACGGGCGCTGGCCGAACAGAACGCCGCGCACGGCATCACCGTTGCCCACGTGTTCGTCGGCAACGGTTCCGACGAAGTGCTGGCGCATGCCTTCCAGGCCCTGCTGCAGCACGAAGAACCGATCCTGTTCCCGGACATCAGCTACAGCTTTTACCCGACCTACTGCGGCCTGTATCAGGTAGCGCACCGCACGGTGCCGCTGGCGGCGGATTTCAGCCTGCGCGTCGACGACTATCTGGGCGTCGCTGCCGGCGGCATCATTTTCCCGAATCCGAATGCGCCTACCGGCTGCCTGCTGCCGCTGGCCGAAGTCGAACGACTGGTGGCGGGGCAACCTGACTGCGTGGTGATCGTCGATGAAGCTTATGTCGATTTCGGCGGCGACAGCGCGATCCCGCTGGTGGCGCGCTATCCTAACCTGCTGGTGGTGCAGACCCTGTCGAAGTCGCGCTCGCTGGCCGGCTTGCGGGTCGGCTTTGCGATCGGCCATCCGGACCTGATCACGGCGCTGGACCGGGTCAAGAACAGTTTCAACTCCTATCCGCTGGACCGCATGGCCATCGCCGGCGCCACTGCCGCCATCAAGGACCAGGCGCATTTCGACAAGACCCGGCATGCAGTGATGGCCAGCCGCGAGCACATGGTGGCGGGACTCGCCGCGCTCGGCTTCGAGGTGCTGCCGTCGGCCGCCAACTTCGTGTTCGCGCGTCATCCGCATCATGACGCCGCCAAGCTGGCCGCCTGCCTGCGCGGCGACGGCATCATCGTGCGCCATTTCAGCAGCGCCCGCATCGCCCAGTTCCTGCGCATCACGGTCGGCACCGACCAGGCTTGCCAGGCATTGCTGGATGCCTTGCAGCTGCATCTGAAAACATTACCGGTCGACTTCTGACCTTGCCTCAGCGCGGCCGGCGCCTATAGAAGCAGAACCGGCCGCGCTGATTTCGCTGACTGCACCACCCGCCGCTGTCCAGACAGCCACTTTTCCTTCGCCCAATGTCCATACCCATCGCATCATCCAGTGCAGTCCACCCGCGCATGCGTCAGGTAGCGCTACCGCTGCTGTTCCTGCTGGTCGGCGTGATCTTCGCCAGCTGGGTTTCGCGCATCCCTGCGCTGCGCGATCATCTGCAGCTGGATCCGGCCAGCATCAGCCTGTTCCTGCTGGGCGGCGGCATCGGCGCGGTCAGCTCGTTTCCGCTGGCGGCCTGGCTGATCGGCCACTACGGCGCCCGCCGCGCCTGCTGGTATGCCGGCCTGGCGCTGTTGCTGAGCGTGCCATGCCTGGCGCTGGCGCCCAACCTGCCGCTGCTGATGCTGGCGATGCTCTGTCTCGGCGTCTGCTCCAGCTGCTTCAACGTGGCGATCAATACACTCGGCGCGGAAGCTGAAAAAAACGCCGGCCGCTCGATCATGTCGCAGCTGCATGCCTGGTATTGTGTCGGTACGCTCTCCGGCGCCCTGCTGGGCAGCGCCATCGCCGGCCTCGGTATCGGGCCTTTACTGCACTTTGTCGCGATTGCCCTGTGTGCGCTAGTGCCGCTGCGCCTGTGCTATCGCGCATTGCCGAACGACCGGCCACAGTACATCGCCGGGAAGAAACACTTTGCGTTGCCGCACGGCCCCCTGATCGCCCTTGGCGTAGTGGCTTTCGGCGGCGCCATCGTCGAAGGTTCGGTGGCCGACTGGAGCGGCGTCTACATGAAGGACCAGCTGCTGGCCAGCGATGGCGTGGCGCCGCTGGCCTTCGCCTTCTTCGCCGGCATGATGCTGCTGACCAGGCTGGCCGGCGACCGCTTGAAAGACGCATTCGGCGCCCGCCGCATCGTTGCCGGCGGCGCGCTCGCAGCCGGAATCGGCCTGCTGATTGCGCTGGCCGCCAGCGAAATTCCGTTTGCCATCGCCGGCTTTGCGCTGACCGGGGTGGGCGTCGCCACCGTCTTTCCATTCATCTTCAGCGCTGCCGGCCGCCACGGCCCGACCGCGCTGGCAGGTGTCACCACCATGGGCTATACCGGAGGTCTGATCGGTCCGCCGCTGATCGGCTTCGTCGCCCATGGTTACGGATTGACCATGGCGTTGTCGCTGGTCGGCCTGCTGTGTGCAGCGGTAGCGCTGGCCGCCAGCCGTGCGAAATGGCTGGAGTAGCTAATCCACTAGGCTAGAATGTGGTCTGGCCCAACCGCAATCAGGAGTCCCTATGACGCTTGCCTCGATTTTTTCACTGCCACGCTTGCGCGCCCTGACCGTCAGCGCTGCCGTCGGCTTTACCCTGGCCGCTTGTGCCGCGACGCCGCCGGCGCCCGTGGCCGGCAACGATCCGGCGCTGTCGGCCGTGCGCTGGGAGCTGACCGGCTGGAGCGGCCACAGCGTCCCGCATGGCGACAACGGTGAGCCGGTCATCCTGAATTTCGACATGCAGGACGGCAAGGGCAGAGTCAGCGGCCGCGCCGGCTGCAATCAGTTTTCAGCACCCTATTCGGTGCGCGCCGCCGGCCAGCTGACCATTGTTGAAGCGGTGACCACGCGCATGGCTTGCCCGCCGCCAGCGATGCAGTTCGAAGCCGATTTCCTCGACAAGCTGCAAGCCGTCGACCACTACAAGATCAGCGGCCCGGTGCTGGAAATGAAAACCCTGGATGGCCAGACGCTCAGCTTCTATCAGCGCGAAAAGCCGAGTGCGGCCGCCAAGATCAAATTTGTTTACGTTGCAGCGGAAAAAGCGCCTTGCAGCGCCGGCGTGATGCGCACCACCTGCCTGCAGATCCGCGAACGCAAGGAAGATCCGTGGCAGCTCTGGTACGGCAATATCGTTGGCTTCAAATATGAACCCGGTATCGCCTACCGGCTGCGCATCCTGGAAGAGCCGGTGCTCAATCCGCCAGCCGACGCCAGTTCGATCAAGTGGACGCTCGACATGATCGTGGAACAGGAAGTGGTCAAGAAATAATGGCACCATCGGTAGAAAACAATGAGCGCCTGCAGCTGTTGCTGCTGCCCGGCTTCATGCTCGACCAGACCCTGTGGGACGACATGCGCGCAGGCCTGCAACAGCTGGGCCAGCTGCACTTCGGCGATGTCGGCCAGGACGATTCGATCAGCGCCATGGCGGCGCGCGTGCTGCAGCAGGCGCCGCCGCGTTTCATCCTGATCGGCTTTTCCATGGGCGGCTATGTGGCGCAGGCCATCATGCAGCAGGCGCCGGAACGGGTGATTGCGCTGGCGCTGCTGAACACCTCGGCGCGGCAGCAGAATCCGCGCGAGATCGCCGGCAACAAGGTGCAGCTGGAGCTGGCGAAGCAAGTGCCGTTCAAGGGCCTCACCAGCCGCGCCCTGGCGTCTTCGCTGCATCCTGACCTGGCGCATGACCGCGTGCTGCTGGAACGGCTGCAAGCGATGGCGCTGCGCAACGGCAAGGACGTCTTTATCCGCCAGCTGTCGGCCTTGCGCAGCGACGGCTATGCCGAACTGCATAAAATCCAATGCCCTACGCTGATCGTCGCCAGCAGCAACGACCAGCTCAGCAGCATCGCCGAGTCGCAGCAGATGCTGGACCAGATCGCCACGGCGCACATGGTGCTGGTCGAAAACTGCGGACATATGACGCCGCTGGAAAAACCGCAGCAGCTGCTGCAGATTTTGTCGGACTGGATCAGCAGTCTCGAATGATGATGTAACTCCACCTTAAGGATTGCCAGCCATGTCTTTACCACTTCGCCCTATCGCTTTTGTCCTGGCCGCGTCCAATCATGGCAGCATGATCGTGAACCGCCATGATCATCACGACCTCAATGACAACACCGGCTACGGGGTGGGCTACCAGATACTCAGCAATTCCAGTTTCGATGCCGGCGAGATAGACTTTGCGCTAGCCTTGCTGAATTGCCGGCGCCGCCATTTCGGCGACAGCGTATTTGCCATCGACGGCGGCGCCAATATCGGCGTGCACACCATCGAGTGGGCACGCCACATGCATGGCTGGGGCCGGGTACTGGCATTCGAAGCGCAGGAGGTGGTGTTCTACGCATTGGCCGGCAACGTCGCCATCAACAATTGCCTGAACGCGCGGGTGAAACTGTCGGCGCTGGGTGAGCAATGCGGTGAGCTGATGGTGCCGCAGCCGGACTACTTCAAGGCGTCCAGCTTTGGCAGCCTGGAACTGCGCCGGCGCCCGAACACCGAATTCATCGGCCAGCAGATTTCCTACGAAGCCGATGCCGGCGCCACCGTACCGATGGTCAGCCTGGATTCGCTGAAACTGGAGCGCCTGGACCTGGTGAAACTGGATGTCGAAGGGATGGAACTAGATGTGCTGCGCGGCGCCCGCTATACGATAGAGAAGCATCGCCCGATCATGTGCATCGAGGTCATCAAATCCGACCCGGCGGCGATCGAAGCCTTTCTCAAAGAGTTAGGCTATCGCGTGTTTCAGGCGGGACTGAATGCAATTGCAGTGCATGAGACGGACCCCACGCTGGCGCAGATTTCGGTAACGGATGGCCTGGTGCTCCTGACCAGCTGACAGCTCAACCGGGTCAGGCAGCGCTGACCCGGTTCCTGTCGTTCTTATAGTGCCAGACGCTTACGCGCCGCCTGGTATTCAGTCTGCAAGCGGTCCACCATCTGCGCCACGCTCGGCACGTCATCCATCAGGCCCACGCCCTGGCCGGCGCCCCAGATATCGCGCCAGGCTTTGGCGCCGGTGCCGCCGGATCCGAAATTCATCTTCGACTTGTCCGCTTCCGGCAGGTTGTCCGGATCGAGACCGGCATTGACGATCGATTTCTTCAGATAGTTGCCGTGCACGCCGGTGAACAGATTGGTGTACACCACATCCGCCGCCGTGGACTCTACGATGGCCTGGCGATAGGCATCGTCGACATGCGCTTCCTTGGTCGCCAGCCAGCGCGAGCCAATATAGGCAAAGTCAGCGCCCATCGCCTGCGCTGCCAGGATCGCGTCGCCGGTGGCGATCGCACCCGACAAGGCGATCGGACCCTTGAAGAATTTACGTACCTCGCCCACCAGTGCAAACGGCGACAGCGGTCCGGCATGGCCGCCGGCGCCGGCCGCCACCAGGATCAGGCCGTCGACGCCGGCTTCCAGCGCCTTCTGTGCGTGGCGGATCGAGATCACGTCGTGCAGCACGATGCCGCCATAGCTGTGGATCGCATCCATCATTTCCGGCGGCGGCGCGCGCAGGCTGGAGATGATGATAGGGACTCTATGCTTGACGCACACCGCAACATCGTGCGCCAGGCGGTCGTTCGATTGATGGACGATCTGGTTGACCGCAATCGGGCCGATCTTGGCCTCAGGATGCTCGGCCTTGTAGGCCGCCAGTTCCGCCTGCAGGTCGGTCAGCCAGACATCCAGCAATTCCGCCGGCCGGGCATTGAGAGCGGGAAAAGAACCGACGATGCCCGCTTTGCACTGGGCAGCCACCAGGGCCGGGCCGCTGGCAATGAACATCGGCGAACCGATAACGGGAAGGCTCAGGTTTTGCAACGCAGCTGGCAATGCCATAACGACCTCTTGAATTGGGGGTGAATGACTGATTATAGGGGGAAGCCCGGAATAAAAAGTACGATCGTGCTAGATTTTGTCCTCTAAACCAAGCTGCCGACTGGCCTGGCTCGATACTGACGACCTCGTCGAATTAGCGATTCAACAAGTAGCCGTCACGCACTTCCGCCGCCCCGGCGCGCAGCAGCTGATCCACCGTCCACTCAGCCAGGTCAGCACCGCTGCGCTGCAGATAGCGGCGGTTGGCGGCGTCGACCAGGGGCAGGCTGACCAGCATCTGTTCCACTTCGTCCAATCTGATCTGTTGCCGTTCCAGCAGCAGGAATTTGAGCAAGACCTTGATCGCATTGGCGGCGTTGCGCTGCGGATCGGCGGCCAGATAGGCAAGCCGCGCAAACGCCCGCTCCAGCGCGGCGCCGGCATCGGTGAAAGGGCTGCCGTGGCCCGGAATCACCAGGTGCACGTCAAGAGAGGCGATCAGTTCCAGCGTCGCCTGCGCCTCGGCAAATCCGGATGCGCCGTCCAGTTCCGGGAAAATCACGCCAAAGCCGTTTTCCCACAAGGCGTCGGCGGAAATCAGGATGCCGTGCTGCGGACAATAAAAAACCAGGGAATGCGGATCGTGGCCGGCCGCCGCCAGCACCTGCCATTGCAGGTCGCCCAGGCTCAGCCAGTCGCCGGGCTGCAAGGTATCGTCAAAGGTGAAAGGTGCACATTGCTGGCCGGTGCCGCTGTAGCTCAGCGCATCCCGGTCCCAGCGCCGCACCTGTTCGGCGTGGCCGACGGGAATCGAGGTCCGGCATCGATAAGCCTGCTGCAGAGCGGCATTGCCGCCGCAATGGTCAGAATGCAGATGAGTATTCAGCAAACGGTCCAGCGGCCGCCCTTGCAGGCCGTGCGCCACCAGCGCCAGGGTTTGCGGCGCATGCGTGAGATAGCCGCTGTCCACCAGCGCGGTCTGTGCACTGCCGAGGAACAGGATGTTGTTGGACGATAGCCAGCCGCGTTCCAGCACGCGCATGGTCGGCGGTAACCGAATTGCGCTCATGGCGCCGCGCGCCGTTGCCGGATCAACTGCCAGATGGCGCGTTTCTGGGCCTCGCTGGCGCTGCCCCACAGGATGATTTCATCCAGGCTGCGCTGGCAGCCGTCGCACAAGGCCGTTAGCGGGTTCATCACGCAGACGTTGATGCAGGGCGAGGCGCTGTCGTCCGTGGCGACATCGGCTGCCGCAGGCACAAGGACGGACTTGGTTTGCTGGTTTTTCACAATGTCTCTGATTATGCTTTTTATACTGCTTATGCTATCTATGCTGGCGATTGCTGCGCTTATCCATATAATAAGCGACATCGCCGCCTTCCATGAGCACCACCCGCATGCTGAATATTCTATTGGCTGAAGATGAAAGCGCCATCGCCGACACGGTGATCTACGCGCTCAGCAGCGAAGGATTCCAGGTCCATCACTGCCTGCTCGGCAGCGCCGCCCTGCAGCAGGCGCGCAGCGGCCAGTTCGACCTGGCGGTGCTGGACGTCGGCCTGCCCGACATGAGCGGCTTCGATGTCTGCCGCGAATTGCGCAAATTTTCTTCTCTGCCGGTGATTTTCCTGACTGCGCGCGGCGGCGAAATTGATCGCCTGATCGGCCTCGAGATCGGCGCCGACGATTACATGGTCAAGCCATTCTCGCCGCGCGAACTGGCGGCGCGCATCCGCGTCGTCCTGCGCCGCCTGGGACATGCGCCGGCGGCCGAGAACAGCATTGCCGGCAGCACGCCGGCCATCGTCGCGCTCGGCGCATTCGAGATGGATGTGCTCGGCATGCGCATACGCTATGCCGGCCAGGCGCTGCAGCTGACCCGCTATGAATACCTGCTGCTGAAGATGCTGCTGAGCCGGCCGGGCGGCATTTTCAGCCGCAACCAGCTGATGGACTCGATCTGGCACGACGCGCCGGACAGCACCGACCGCACCGTCGATACCCATGTCAAGACCCTGCGCATCAAGCTGAAAGCCGTGGCTCCCGGCGCCGACCCGATCCACACCCACCGCGGCCTCGGCTATTCGCTGGAGCTGGCGCCGCCATGAAACTCGGCATCCGCATCCTGCTAGGCTATTTCCTGATTGTCGGCCTGGCCGGCGTCTTCATCCAGCGCGTGTTCCTGGCGGAGGTCAAGCCGGCAGTGCGGCAGGCGATGGAAGACACGCTGGTCGACACCGCCAACATCCTGGCCGAACTGGCGGCCGACGACATGAAGCAGGACCATATCGCCGACGGCAATTTCGCCCGTCGCGTGCGGGAATATGGGCATCGCGGCATCGACGCCAAGATCTGGAGCTTCCGCAAGACCACGCTGGACTACCGCATCTACGTTACCGACCTGCAGGGCATCGTCCTGTTCGACTCCACCGGCCGCGCCGTCGGCCAGGACTATTCGCATCGCAACGATGTCTATCTGACCTTGCAAGGCAGCTACGGCGCGCGTTCCACGCGCGATATCGACAACGACGAGCGCAGCACCGTCATGCACGTGGCGGCGCCGATCATCGACAACGGCAAGATGATCGGCGTGCTGACCGTGGCCAAGCCCAACAACACCTTGCAGCCGGCGATTTCGCAAAGCGAGAAAACCATCCTGCGCTGGGGCGCCCTGCTGCTGTTCCTGTCGCTGGCAGTCGGGCTGGCAGTGACCTTGTGGATCAGCCGCTCGCTCGGCGCCCTGCAGCGCTATGCCCGTGCGGTAACAGCCGGCGAACGCGTGCAGCCGCCGCTCCAGGGCGCCAGTGAAATCATCGAACTGGGCCAGGCGCTGGAATCGATGCGGCAAAAACTGGAAGGCAAGCAATATGTCGAGCATTACATCCACAGCCTGACCCACGAAATGAAAAGTCCGCTGGCGGCGATCCAGGGTGCGGCAGAACTGCTCGATGAAAATTTGCCGGAAACCCAGCGCCGCCGCTTCGCCCATAACATCCGCAGCCAGTCGCAGCGGCTGGCGGAACTGATTGAGAAAATGCTGGCGCTGGCAGCGATCGAGCACCGGCAAACCCTGGAGAACATCGCCGCCATCGATCTTGGCGAGCTGCTGGCAGAAGTAATCGACCTGCTGGAGCCGCGCCTGCAGCGTAGCGGCATCAGCGTGCGCAGGGACACCTACCCGCCGGGATCGGTGCTGCAACCTAGAATTCGCGGCGAAGTTTTTTTATTGCGCCAGGCGCTGATCAACCTGCTGGACAACGCCATCGATTTCTCACCGCCGGGTAGCGTGATCGTCATCAAGAGCGACTTTTCACTGCCGGGCACCGTCAAACTGTCGGTACGGGATAACGGTCCCGGCATACCTGCCTATGCCCTGACGCGGGTATTTGAACGCTTTTATTCCCTGCCGCGGCCCGGCAGCAACGAAAAAAGCACCGGCCTCGGACTGTGTTTCGTCCAGCAGGTGGCGGAATTGCACCATGGCCGAATCAGCTTGCGCAATTGCAGCGATGGCGGCGCCGAAGCGCAGCTGAGCCTGCCCGCCGATCCCGCCTGAGCCCGCTTTGCTGCACTTCACGCTCGCTTCACATTAGCGCCGCAGCCGCCTCGCAAAGCCGCCGTCGTCGATTCACACTGGCTCCGTACACTGGCCATCAACGTGACCCCTGTCACTTTGACCCCAACGAGAGAAACCATGAACCGACCATTGCTGCTCAAACTGCTGGCGATTATTGTACTGACCCTGCTGATCCTGATTCCGCTGGACCTGATCCGCGACACCGTGCAAGACCGCCAGCAGCACCGGCAAGAAGCGATCGCCTCGATCGCCGCCAGCTATGCCGGCGGCCAGACCATCACCGGACCGGTGCTGGTGGTGCCGTACAAGATCCGGATCGACGAAGTGGGGCAGGACGCCGAAGGCAAGAAAACCTACCGCAGCCGCAACGAAAACCGGCAATACCTGTTTTTCCCGAAAGACCTGCAGATGCAGGGCGAATTGCTGCCGAGCGAGCGCTACCGCGGCTTGCACAAGGTGCACGTGTATGAATTGCAGAGCAGTTTCAGCGGCCGCATCGAATATCAGTTGCCGGCGGCTGCCCAGCTGGCTGCCGACCAGATCACCTTGGCGCGTCCCTACCTGGCCATCGGCATCAGCGACGTACGCGGCCTGCTTGGCGCGCCGTTGCTGAAAATAGGCGGCCAGCCCGCGCTGCTGGAACAGGGCGCAGGTAACCTCGGCAAGGGCATGCACGCCGCCTTGCCGCAGCCGGGCCTGGCCGACAGCGGCAGCCTGGATGTTTCCCTGGCCATGACCGTCGCCGGGACAGAGAACCTGGCGATCACGCCGGTAGGCGATACCAACCGTTTCGAGCTGTCCTCGAGCTGGCCGCATCCGCAATTCGGCGGCAGTTTCCTGCCGCGTACCCGCAGTGTCAGCGAGCAGGGCTTCCGCGCCGTGTGGGAAGTATCGTCGCTGGCTTCCAATGCACAACGCCAGCTGCGCAGCGACGACAAGACAGGCGTGGAGAGCCTGGACATCCAGCTGGCCGAACCGGTGAATATCTATTCGCAGGCAGACCGCGCCACCAAGTATGGCTTGCTGTTTGTGCTGCTGACTTTCGTTGGCTTCTTCATCTTTGAAATGATCAAGCAGCTGCCGATCCACCCTATCCAGTATCTGCTGGTGGGACTCGGGCTGGCGATCTTCTTCCTGATACTGGTCAGCCTGTCCGAGCATATCGCCTTCTGGCAAGCTTACCTTGCCGCCAGCGCCGCCTGCATCAGCCTGCTGACTTTTTACCTGAGCCAGGTACTGCGCAGCGCCGCCCGCGGCTTCGGTTTCGGCGCCATGCTGACGCTCTTGTACGGCACCTTGTACGGCTTGCTGATCTCGGAAGACAACGCGCTGGTGCTGGGCAGCCTGATGCTGTTCGTGATTCTGGCCGTGATCATGATCGTCACCCGCAAGATCGACTGGTATCAGACAGCCGCAACGAACAAGCCCGAGATCGCTTAAGCGCCGCAAAACCAGGAGATGGCAATGCCAGTCAACATGGAAATGAATCCTAATATATGGAGCAGCCAGGAGCTGATCCTGATCTTTCTATACGGATCGTTGTATCTGCTCAGCCTGGTCTATGCAATATGGCAGGGATGCCGGGCTACCAGCCAGCGCTGGTACTGGATATGCTGCGCGATATTGATCGTGGCCGGCACGCTGGCCATGATTTATGCCCCGCCAGATTCACCTGACAGCGGCGAGATGCCGCGGCAATTTGCACTTGGCGTCTGGCCGATGCTGCTAGGGCTGCTCGGCGCCGTCGCAGGTATTGCCGCGCATGTGCTGCGGCGCTGGTTCATGCACCCGGTCCCATGAGCTCTGGCGTCAGGCACGCAAGGCGACATCCGCCACCGGCGCCGCAGTCATCGTCACCAGCTGCTGCGGCGTCAGGTTGAAGACGGCATGCGGATGTCCGGCAGCTGCCCAGACACTGTCCAGCTGCAGCAGGTCCTGGTCGATCAGCATCAGCGTCTTGCCGACGTGGCCGATCGGGCAGACGCCGCCGATGGCGTAGCCGATGCGTTCCTTGACGAAACGCGCATCGGCCTTGCCCAGCGGCCCGACAATGGCGGCAACCTTGGCTTCGTCGACGCGGTTGCTGCCGCTGGCGACCACCATCACGGCGGCATCGTCGGCCAGACGCCGGAACACAATGGACTTGGCGATCTCGGCCACGCTGCAACCCAGGCCGGCGGCGGCCTCAGCGGAAGTCTTGCCGCTTGCCGGCAGCATCACGACTGGCTTGTCATGTCCGATGGCTGTCAACAGATCGGCAACGCGCTGTGCGCTTTCCGGCAATTTTTCCATAGGATGATCGTCTTGTCTCAACAATGCCGGCCCTTATTTGGCAGCGTCAAAATACTGGGCATGCAGTTTGTCGTAGCTGCCGTCGGCCTTGATGGCGGCCAGGCCGTGGTTGATTTTTTCCAGCAATGCGGCATTGCCCTTTTGCACCGCGATGCCGAAGTACTCTTTCGGGAAATTATCATCCGTCACCATGCGGATGCCTTTGACCTGGTTATTGGACAGGTAATGCACCACCGCCCCCTTGTCGGCGATGACCGCGCTGACGCCGCCGGTTTCCAGCTCTTTCATGGCCAGCGGGGTGGATTCAAAACGCTTGATGTCTGCATTGTTGTCGCCCGCCAGCTTCTGCATTATTTCATCGCCGGTAGAACCTTGCAGGACGCCGACCTTGAGCGGCTTCAAGTCGCCAATTTTCTGGATCTTGGAATCGTTCGGCACCACGATCACCTGGCCGGCTTCGAAATACGGATCGGAGAAATCGACAGTCAGCTTGCGCTTGTCGGTGATCGTCAGGCCGGAAGCGATGATGTCGCGGTCACCCTGCGCCAGCGCGGTAAAGATGCCGTCGAAAGGGGTATTGATGAACTTGACCTTGAAGCCTTCTTTTGCCGCGATCGCCTTCAGCACGTCGATATCGAAACCCACCAGTTCCTTGTGCTCGTTTTCGTACTCGAAGGGCGCATAGGTAGCGCCGGTGCCCACCACATATTCTTTCACCGCAGCACTGGCTGCCGGCGCCTCTTCATGCTTGCCGCATGCGCTCAGTACGCCCAGCGTCAGTACGGTCAGGAAGGCGGTTTTGATCAGAGTATGTTTCATGGTTGTTCCGTTTCTGTTGATAAGCAAAGCTGATAGGATGGATTATGCCCCAAAGCCGATAGCCGCCGCACCAAAGCGGGGCGCAAGGCTGACGGCAAAAATCGCAAGCTGGATTACTGCATCATCCATGCCAGCTGGCGCCGCCACCGACATCCCGCTATGCATCAGCCGGCTGCGCGCTTGGCCGCAATCGCATTACCCGCATGGCTGGCCGACTTGCGTCCCAGGTGGCGCGAAATGAACTGGCCGGCGTCGACCACCGCATCCAGGTCGATGCCGGTTTCTATGCCCAGTCCCTGCATCAGGTACAGCACATCTTCCGAAGCAACATTGCCGGTAGCGCCCTTGGCGTAAGGACAGCCGCCCAGGCCGGCGACCGACGAGTGGTAGATCGAAATGCCGACTTCCAGGCTGGCGTAGATATTCGCCAGCGCCTGGCCGTAAGTATCGTGGAAATGGCCCGACAAGCGCTCGATGGGAAATTCCTGCACCAGCCTTTGCATCACGCTGTGAACCTTGTTAGGCGTGGCGACGCCGATGGTGTCGGCGATATCGATCTCGTCGCAGCCAAGGTCGCGCAGGCGATGCAGCACATCGACCACGGAATCGATCCCGACTTCGCCTTGATAGGGGCAGCCGAACACGCAGCTGATGCTGCCGCGCAGACGCTTGCCTTCCTGCTTCGCCAGTCTGGCGACATCGCGGAAGCGCTCTATCGACTCCGCAATCGAGCAATTGATGTTTTTCTGTGAAAACGCTTCCGACGCCGCACCGAAAATCACCATCTCGTCAGCGCCCGCAGCCAGTGCTGCTTCCAGGCCTTTCATGTTTGGCACCAGGGCGGAATAGATTACGCCTGGCTTACGCTGGATGGCCGCCATCACTTCCGCCGAGCTGGCCATCTGCGGCACCCATTTGGGCGACACGAACGAGGCGGCTTCGATGTTGGCGAAGCCAGCCTTGGTGAGCTGGTCGACCAGCGCCATTTTCACCTCGGCCGGGATGGTTTCCTTTTCGTTCTGCAAGCCGTCGCGGGGACCGACTTCAACGATTTTTACTTTGCTGGGGAATGTCATTTCTTGCCTCCGATCTTTCTTTTCTCTTGCTTGTTAGTAGCCGCTGCTGCGATCAATGATACCGCTCACGGCCTTGCCTTGTTCCAGCAGCCGGATCTTGTCGCTGATCTGCCGCACCGAATCGGCATCCACCGTGATGGCCGAAATGTGCGGGGTAATGCTGATGCGCGGTTCTTGCCAGAACGGATGGTCGGGCGCCAGCGGTTCCTGCTCGAACACGTCCAGCGTTGCCGCCGCAACCTGCCCTTCCTCGATCAGCGCCAGCAGATCCGCCTCGACCACATGGCCGCCGCGGGCAACGTTGATCAGGTAGGCGCCCTCGGCGCCCTTCTGCAATTTTTGCAGGTTTTCCCGGTTAACGATGCCGCGCGTAGCATCGGTTAGCGGCAGGATGCAGACCAGCACCCGCGAGGCCCGCAGGAAATCGTCGAGCGCGCCGTCGCCGACAAAATTGCGCACGCCTGGCAAATCCTTGGGTGTGCGGCTCCAGCCATTCAGGGGAAACTCAAAATGATGCAATGCTGCAGCGATGCGCGAACCGAGCACGCCGAGGCCGAGGATGCCGACGCTGAACTCGCGCTTGTCCGGTTCTGGCAGCGGCCGCCATTCGCGCCGTGCGGCTTGTTGCCGGTATATATCGTAGCGGCCGAAATAGCCGAGCACGGCATGCGTGACATAGCTGGCCATCTGGATCGCCATGCCGCCGTCTTCGATGCGGACCAGCGGCACGCCGGCCGGCAGCGCATCGCCCAGTTTGAGGATGGCGTCGACGCCGGCGCCGAGGTTGAAAATCGCTTTGAGGTCCTGGCGTCCTTGCAGCATGGCAGCGGGCGGCCGCCACACCAGGGCGTAATCGGCGGGAGCATTGTCGCCCTCTTGCCAGAAGCGGATGTCGGCTTGCGGCAGTGCTTTGCCGAAGTCGGCGATCCAGGTCTCGAAATCGCTGCCTGGGGGTACGTAACACAGGAGTTTCACTGTTGGGTCCTCTTGCTGTCTTGCTTGCATAAAGCGAATGCTGCGGTTCTTACTCCGTGGCCCGTCAATTGGGGGCAGAGTAATTTACGACGATGAAACTGTCGTAAAAAAACTCTGACCCCAATTGACTACTTATGCTGGTTTGAATACCAGCAGCTGCGCCGATTCGCTGACCTGGTCGCCTACCGCGTAGAGCAGTTCTTCGACCAGTCCATCGGCGGGGGCGGCGATGGTGTGTTCCATTTTCATGGCTTCCATGATCAGCAATGCTGCGCCTTTTTTTACCTGCTCGCCCTGGCTCACCAGCAGCGCGACGATCTTGCCCGGCATCGGCGCGGTCAGGCGGCCGCCCTCGGCTTCGGCGTCGCCGGCGTGCAGCAGCGGATCGAGGTAGCCCAGCGTGGCATGGCTGCCAGCGTAGAACACGTGGAACTGTTCGCCTTCCCGCACCACGGTGCCGGCTACGGTGCGGTCACCGAGACTGATTTCGATCTCGTTGCCGGCCTGATGCAGCACCGTCATCTGACGGAAATTCTCGCCTTGCAACTGCGCATGGTGCAGCAGCCAGCGGCCGCCTTCGTACATGACGTCCAGCGCCTCAGTCTTATCGCCGTCGACAAAGGCCAGGCGGCGCTGCAGGTTGCTGTTCAAACGCCAGCCATCGGTGCTGGTCCAGGGATCGCTGCCGGCATTCTTGACGCTATTGCGTTCGGACAGCAGCAGCGACGCCGCCGCCAGCGCCAGTACTTCGATCGCCGCCGGCACAGCTGCCGGAAACAGCGCATCGTGATGGCGTTCGATCAGACCCGTATCCAGATCGGCTTGCGAAAATGCCTGGCTGCCGATCAGGCGCTGCAGGAACTTGACGTTGCTGGCGAGACCGACAATCTGATATTGCGCCAGCGCGGTCGCCATGGCGGCCAGCGCTTGTTCGCGGTCTGCGCCCCAGACGATCAGCTTGGCGATCATCGGGTCGTAGAACGGTGAAATGGCGTCGCCCTCGCGCACGCCGGAATCGATGCGCACGATGCTCGTGGCGGATTGGCTGACCTCAAATGCGCTTGCTGCCGGCGTGCGCAGATGGCGCAGGGTACCGATCGACGGCAGGAAGCCCTTGTCCGGATTTTCCGCATAGATGCGCGCTTCCAGGGCATGGCCGCTGAGTTTCAGCTGATCCTGTTTTAATGGCAGCGGCTGGCCTGAGGCCACCCGCAATTGCCATTCGACCAGATCGAGGCCGGTGATCATTTCCGTCACAGGATGTTCAACCTGCAGGCGCGTATTCATTTCCATGAAATAGAATGAACCGTCCTGGTTGGCGATGAACTCGACCGTGCCGGCGCCGACATAACCGACGGCCTTGGCCGCTGCTACCGCGGCTTCGCCCATGGCGCGCCGGCGTTCCGCCGTCATGCCCGGCGCCGGCGCTTCTTCCAGGACTTTCTGATGACGCCGCTGCACCGAGCAATCGCGCTCGAACAGATAGACGCAGTCGCCCTGGGTATCGGCAAACACCTGGATCTCGATATGGCGCGGACGCGTCAGGTAACGTTCCACCAGCACCTTGTCGTCGCCGAAGCTGTTGATCGCTTCGCGCTTGCAGGAGGCCAACGCCGCCTTGAAATCGGCGCTTTGCTCGACGATGCGCATGCCTTTACCGCCGCCGCCGGCGCTGGCTTTGAGCAGCACCGGATAGGTGATCTTGTCGGCTTCGGCCTGCAGGAATTCGGCATCCTGGTTATCGCCGTGATAACCAGGCACCAGTGGCACCTTGGCTTTTTCCATCAAGGCCTTGGCAGCAGATTTCGAACCCATGGCGGAAATCGCGCTGGCCGGCGGCCCGATGAACACCAGGCCAGCCTTGGCGCAGGCTTCGGCAAACTGTGCATTCTCGGACAGGAAGCCGTAGCCCGGATGAATCGCCTGGGCGCCGGTGGCCAGCGCCACTTCGATGATCTTGTCGGCGCGCAGATAGCTTTCCTTGGCCGCGGCCGAGCCGATCAGCACCGCTTCGTCGCAGACTGCGACATGCTTGGCGCCGGCATCGGCGTCGGAATAGACGGCCACGGTCTTGATGCCCATGCGCCGTGCGGTGGCTGCCACGCGACAAGCGATCTCGCCGCGGTTGGCAATCAGGATTTTGGTAAACATGCGGTCTCCCCCTTTTTCTTTATTTATTGTTTCTGGGTGTTGTTGGCAGCGTCGTCAGCGGTGACTTCGCAACGCGCGTCGAACGCCGAAGAACGCGAATGCATGCCGAGCTTTTCCAGCAAGGCGCGGTCTTCTTCGACTTCCGGATTGCCGGTGGTCAGCAGCTTGTCGCCGTAGAAAATCGAATTGGCGCCGGCCAGGAAGCACAGCGACTGGATCGCCTCGCCCATCTGGCGACGGCCAGCCGACAGACGCACACGTGCCTTCGGCATGGTGATGCGGGCGACTGCCACAGTCCGCACAAACTCAAACAGGTCGATCGGGTCGATGCCATGCAAAGGCGTACCTTCCACTTGCACCAGATTGTTGACCGGCACCGATTCCGGATACGGTTCCAGATTCGCCAGCTGCGCCACCAGGCCAGCGCGCTGCAAGCGTGACTCGCCCATGCCGACGATGCCGCCGCAGCAGACCTTGATGCCGGCGCCGCGCACGCTGTCGAGCGTGTCCAGGCGGTTCTGGTAATCGCGGGTGGTGATGATGTCGCCATAGATTTCCGGCGCAGTATCCAGGTTGTGGTTGTAATAATCGAGGCCGGCGCCCTTCAGGCGTTCTGCCTGGCCTTCACCCAGCATACCCAGGGTTGCGCAGGTTTCCAGGCCGAGCGCCTTCACTTCACGCACCATCTCTTCGACCTTTTCCAGGTCACGGTCTTTCGGCTCGCGCCAGGCCGCGCCCATGCAGAAACGGGTGGCGCCATGCGCCTTGGCCTGGCGTGCCGCTTCCAGCACGGTATCCAGCGGCAGGATTTTTTGCGCGGTGACGCCAGTGTCGTAACGCGCCGCCTGCGGGCAGTAGCCGCAATCTTCCGGACAGCCGCCGGTCTTGATCGACAACAGTGTCGCCAGTTCGACTTCGTTAGGATCGAAATTCTCGCGATGCGTCTGCTGCGCCTTGAACATCAGTTCGTTGAACGGCAGGTTGAACAGTTCCAGCACTTTCTCTACCGGCCATTTAGCGTCTTCAGGGAACACCATAGGCTTGGCGGCTGGATGCAGTGTAATTGGTTGCGATGACATGATCAGATTTCCTTTGTATTGAGGGAATAGGTTTATTAAGAACGATTGCCGGCTGGCTCAGGCCACCCCGGCAAACTGGAAAAATTCAAATGACTGGCTGCCGCCGCGGTCAGCGCCTTGGCCGGCAAGGCATCCATGCGCGGCACATGGCCCAGCAGCGGCGCATGAATGCGGCTGCTGAGTGCAGCAATATTGGCGGCGCCGTTGAGCATGTAGGCATCGGCCGTGTTGGCGACCCAGCCGGCCAGGCGCAAGCCGCGCGCGGCGATCGCTTCCACCGTCAGCATGGCATGGTTGATGCAGCCCAGCCGCAAGCCGACCACCAGCACCACCGGCAAGCCAAGCTGCTGCGCCAGGTCGGCGGTATCTTCGCGTTCGTTGAGCGGCACGCGGAAACCGCCGACGCCTTCGACTACCAGCGCGTCGGCCTGTTCGGCCAGCTGTCGATAGCACGACAGGATGTGCGCGACCTCGATGGTCCGGTTCTCTTGCGCCGCGGCGATGTGCGGCGCGGTCGGCTGCTGCAGCAGGAACGGCGTGGTCAGCTCCTGCGGCAGCGTCACGCTGGCTTCCGCCGCCAGGATATCGGCATCGTCGTTATGCCAGACGCCGTCTCGCAATACGGCGCCGGCGGCCACCGGCTTCATGCCAGCGCTGCGCACGCCGGTTTTCGTCAGCGCATGCAGCATGGCGCTGGCGATCAGCGTCTTGCCGATTTCGGTATCGGTGCCGGCGATGAACCAGGCAGCTTTTGCTGGATTGCTGCGGGCATCAGTCATGGTTTATCACGCTTTCGAAAACAGCGGCGGTACGCGCGCCCAGCATAGCGATTTCTTCGTCGTCCAGGATATATGGCGGCATCAGGTAGACCGTCTTGCCGATCGGCCGCATCAGCAATTCATGTTCCACTGCGCTGCTGAAAAAGCGCCGCGAAAATGTCGCTGCCTGCGTCTTGCTCTCGATCACGGCATCGAAGGCCCAGATCATGCCGCGTTGACGAAAGTGCTTCACTTTCGGATGCTGCGCCAGCGGCGCCAGTGCCGCAGTAATTTTTTGTGCGCGCAGGCGGTTGGCGTTGAGCACATCGTCTTCCTCGAAGATCGCCAGCGTCGCCAGGGCGGCGCGGCAAGCCAGCGGGTTGCCGGTATAGGAATGCGAATGCAGGAAACCGCGGGCGACATCGCTGTCGTAGAACGCCTGGTAGATTTCGTCGCGCGTCATCACCAGCGACAAAGGCAGGTAGCCGCCGCTGATGCCCTTCGACAGGCAGAGGAAATCCGGCCAGACCGGCGTTTCGCCTGGCAGCGCAGCCTGCTCGGCAGCGAAGAAAGTGCCAGTGCGGCCACAACCGACTGCAATTTCGTCAAAGATCAGGTGCACCTTGTAGCGGTCGCACAGGGCGCGCAGCTCGCGCAGATAGAGCGGATCGTGCATCGCCATGCCGGTGGCGCATTGCACCAGCGGTTCGATGATGACGGCGGCGATGTGGCTGGAGCGTTGCTGCAGCAGCTTTTCCAGCACCGCGGCGGCACGGTGGGCAACCTCGGCAGCGCTTTCGCCGTCACGCGCGGCGCGCGCATCGGGCGAGGCCACCACGTGCGCCTGTCGCAGCAAGGGGCCATAGGCGTCGCGGAAAAGCGGCACGTCGGTCACAGCCAGCGCGCCGATGGTTTCGCCGTGATAGCTGCCTTTCAGGCAAACGAATTCCTGCTTGTCGCCGTAGCCGGCATTGCGCCAGGCGTGAAAGCTCATCTTCAGCGCGATCTCGACTGCCGAGGCGCCATCCGAGGCATAGAAGCAATGGCCCAGCACATGGCCGGTGCGCGCCGCCAGCTGTTCCGACAGCTGTACCACTGGTTCGTGGGTAAAGCCGGCCAGCATGGCGTGTTCCAGCTGGTCGAGCTGATCTTTCAAGGCAGCGTTGATGCGCGGATTGGCATGGCCGAACAGATTGACCCACCAGGAACTGATCGCATCCAGGTAGCGTTTGCCCTCGGTGTCGTAGAGCCAGGCGCCGCGGCCGCGGCTGACCGGAATCAGCGGCACCGATTCATGGTGCTGCATTTGCGTGCACGGATGCCAGACGCTGTCCAGGCTGCGCTGGACCAGGTCAGACTTGGGTGCAGATATGTTTTTATTCAACGGTATTCCCATTCTTTGCCATGCTGCACGTATCCGCTTCAGCATGTTGCTTTGCCAGCGCATGCAATGCGCCGATCAGTTGATCCACTTGCTGGTTGCTGTGCGTCGCCGACAGCGAGATGCGCAGGCGCGCCGTATCCTTGGGCACCGTGGGCGGGCGGATCGCCGGCACCCAGATGCCTTGCTGGCGCAAGCCTTCCATCAGGTCCAGCGCCAGCTGGTTGTCTTGCACGATCATGGCTTGCACCGCGGTGGTCGAGGGCAGCAAAGGCCATGGCAGGCCCGCCAGGCCGTTGCGCAGGCGCGCGATCAGCTGCTGCAAGTGCTGCTGCCGCCAGTCTTCCTCCTGCATCAGCTTGACCGCGGCCAGCAAGGCGCTGGCCAGCAGTGGCGGGCTGGCGGTAGTAAATATGTAAGTGCGGGCGCGTTGCAGCAGCCATTCGATCAGGGTCGCGTCACCGGCCACAAAGGCGCCGGCCACGCCGGCGGCCTTGCCCAGCGTCCCCATGTACAGGATGCGTTCCGACTTCAGTCCGAAATGGGCAATGCTGCCGCGCCCTTGCGGCCCCAGCACGCCGAAACCGTGGGCATCGTCAACCAGCAGCCAGGCATCGTATTTTTCGCACAGGGCCAGCAGTTCCGGCAAGGGTGCGATATCGCCATCCATGCTGAAGACGGCATCGGTAACCACCAGCTTGCGCGGGCTGCTGCTTTTCGCCAGCAATTGTTCCAGCCGCGCCACATCGTTGTGCGGATAGACACGGAACTGGGCGCCTGATAGACGGGCGCCGTCGATCAGGCAGGCGTGGTTCAAGCGGTCCGAGAATACTACATCGCCGACGCCGACCAGCGCCGGGATGGTGCCCATATTGGCCATGTAGCCGGTGGAAAAATGCAGCGCGCGCGGCATGCCGACGAACTCGGCCAATGCCTGCTCCAGCTCCTCCACCACGCTGGTATGGCCACTGATCAGCGCCGAGGCGCTGGCGCCGACGCCGTATTTGTCGAGCCCGGCCTGCGCCGCCGCATGCAGCGCGGGATGGTTGGCCAGACCGAGGTAGTCGTTATTGCAGAAAGCCAGGTACTGGCGGCCGTCGACGTCCAATACCGGCCCTTGCGGGCCGTCGACGATACGGCGCTTGCGCAGCAGCTTTTGCTCCTGCAGCGCATCCAGCTGGGCGCGGATCTGCTTCAGCAGCTCAGGCATAGGCGGCTTCCGTTGGCGGCAAGCTTGCGGCCGGCGCAGGACGAGCGAATTGCAAAGGCAAAGCGTTCAGACTGCGATAGACGGCATTGCCACCCCACGACTGCGTGGCGCTGGCCAGGCGCAGCTGCGGCAGGCGCCGCATCACGCTGCGCATGGCGATTTCTCCTTCCAGGTAAGTCAGGGTGGCGCCGATGCAGACGTGCGGACCGTAGCCGAAGGACAGATGCACGCCTTCGTTGCGCTGGATGTCGAGCCGGTCCGGTTCGCTGAACCTGGCCGGATCGCGGTTGGCGGCGCCGATCAGCGGAATCACCAGGTCGCCCTTCCTCATCAGCTGGCCATGCATCTCGACATCGACCTTGAGGCGGCGGCCGGTGTATTGCACCGGACTGTCGAAACGCAGCAGTTCCTTCAAGGCCGACGGCAGCAGGGCCGGATCGGCTTGCAGCGCTTGCCATTGCTGCGGATGCTGCAATAGCGCCAGCATGCCGTTGCCGAGCAGGTTGCGGGTGGTTTCATGGCCGGCGAACAGCAAGGTGCAGCATTGCGCCAGCAATTCCTTGGTGGTGATGATGCCGCCGGTCGCTTCCGCCCGGATCAGCTGGCTCATCAGGTCGTCGCCCAGGGCGGCGCGCCGCTGCGGCAGCAATTGCCGGAAATACTCGTTCATCGCGATCAGGCTGGCCTGCGCACGGCGAGCGATCTCCAGGGTCGGCGTCGGGCTGCCGATGAAGGCGGCGATATCGTCCGACCAGGCGACGAATTCGCTGCGGTCCTCGGCGGCGATGCCGAGCATGCCGGCGATCACCAGCGCCGGCAGCGGACGGGCGAAATCCTGCATGAAGTCAAACTGCGCAAACTGTCCGGAAGGCGTAGCGGCGGCTTTTGCCAATACGTCATCCAGTAGACGGTCGACAATGTTTTGTATCTGTGGTGCAAGTTCTTGCAGGGCCGCAGGCTTGAAGCCGGCGTTCATCACCTGCCGCAGGCGGGTGTGCTGGGGAGCATCGACAAACAGCAGCGAGCGCGAAAAGATGCGCTTGAATTCGCGCAGCTCCGTCAGCGCCTCCGGTCCGCTGCTATTGGCCCAGCCGCCCGCGCGGCGCACCGAGAAGCGCGGATCGCGCAGCACGCTGGCGACATCGGCGTGACCGGTCAGCAGCCAGGCGCCGCCGCAGAACTCCGGACTCCAGTGCAGCGCGCCCTCGGCACGCAGGGCGTGGTAGGCCGGATATGGATCTTGCAAAAAAGCTTCGTTAATCATTTAATATCGCATTTATTATCTTTTCCAACACATGCTTCGGCAAAATCGAAGCAGCAAGGACGAGATTGTATGTGATCACGCCGAAATCACTGCAGCCAGGACGGTTTACGCTTCTCCAGGAAGGCGCGCACGCCCTCCCTTCCTTCGGTCGACGCACGGATTTTCGCGATCTCTTCGACGGTGTCGGCGATCAGGATTTCGCTCAGCGGCTGCCCGGCAATCGAGCGCACCAGGCGCTTGGCTTCGCTGACCGCATTCGGACTTGCCGCCAGCAGGGCCTTGAGCAGCAGGCTGACGCCGTCATCGAGTTTTTCCGCTGTGCAGACTTCATGCACCAGGCCGAGTCGTTGCGCGGTCTCGGCGGAGAAGCGTTCAGCAGTTATAAAGTAGCGGCGCGCGGCCGACTCGCCGATGGACTTGATGACATAGGGTGAGATGGTAGCCGGGATCAGGCCGATTTTCACTTCCGACAGGCAAAACTGCGCCGCTTCGACCGCCACCACGATATCACAGGCGGCAACCAGACCAAGGCCGCCGGCATAGCAATCGCCCTGCACCCGTGCAACCACCGGTTTGGGGCATTGATAAATGGTGCGCAGCATGCTCGCCAGCTGCGCCGCGTCGGCGCGGTTCTGCTCCGGCGTGTAATCCGCCATCGCCTTCATCCAGTTGAGGTCACCGCCGGCGCAGAACGCCGGGCCGTCGGCGGCCAGCACGATGGCCCTTACCTCGGCGCTGCGGCCCAGTTCCAGGAAGGCATGGGTGATCTCGGCGATCATGGTTTCATTGAAGGCGTTGCGCACTTCCGGCCGGTTGAGCACGATGGTAGCGACCTGCCCTGCCTGTTGTATTGCTAATGTCTGATAAGTCACTGTTTGATCTCCGTTGGCTGTATCGCTACAGCCCAATAAATAAAATCGCGTTGCGAGCAAGACCAGCCTTGGCGGTCACACGCTGCGCTGCAAAACAACTGTGCATCATTTACCCGCCGGTTCCGCAGCAAACCCCACCCGGTCCAGGAATTCGGCCACCACCGGCGTCCAGACCTTGGTTCCGGAGGAAAACAGGGTATGTCCGTTCTTGCCAAACGGCGGCAGCAGCTTATATTCGGCCTGGCCGCCGGCCTTGGTGAAAGCGGCGTACCACTGCTGGCTGTATTGCGGCCCGAAGAACAAATCGTTCTCGGTATACACCCATAGCATCGGCGCCTTGCTGGTCTTGCCGAATTCGGCATACATGCTTTCCAGCTTGTTTCCCTGGCAAGGCACGCCCGGATGCTTGTCCGGATCGCCGCCGGCGCCGCCGGCAAAATTGATGGCCGCCACCAGGCCCGCTGGCATCCTGGCGGCGGCGGCTGTCGTGGTATAGCCGCCTACCGATTGACCGACCAGCAGCACGCGCTCGGGATTGACGTAGGGCTGGCGCTTGGCGTAGTCCAGCACCGCCAGCACTTCCGTGCTGGCCGCTGCCGCCATCGGCGCATAATCTTTCTGGCTGCAGCCGCCGCTTTCCTCCGGATCAGGTTCGACGCCGGTAGCGCCGTAACCAAGCCGGGTCGGCACGAACACGGCGTAGCCGCGCTCGGTGAAGAAGCGCACCTGCTGGGTATAGCGGAAACGCGGCGGCTGGGAACGGTCGGTAGCGCTGCGGCCGTGATTGATGATCACCAGCGGGAACGGCCCGGCGCCGGCTGGCTTGAATTGCGTGACGATGACGTCGCCGCTGACCTCGCGACCGTAGAAATTCTTGACCGTCACCGGCAGCTGGACGACAGTTTCATTCAAGTCCTGCGCCAGCGGCTGCGCTGAAACATGGCTAAACCAGAGGCACAGACACAAGCCCGCGCAACACGCGGCAAGAGACGTGGACCGCTGGCTATATGAGAATCTAGATTTATCCATGATCATTCACCCGATACTGCTTTCATTCACCTTGCTGGATACGGCCTGCCGGTGCATTCGACTGCTGTAACTGGCCGGCTGCTCCGCCAGGACGGTAAACCACGGCGTCATCAACTGCATACAACTGGCAGTTCCTGGCGCCGTGGTTATAACACCCCTGCAAAGCCCGCAAGGCAGGATCTCTTGGCAAGTTCGGGTCAGGCGGCGTGCCCCAGGACTGCCATACAAAACCATCTTCGGCGACGACAAAAGCGCGCGGGCCGGCTCTGGTCAGCCACAGCTGGTACACTTCGCGGCCGCGCTGGTCCAGGAAAGGCACCTGCTGCACATCGTTGACGTCGGCATAGCCCGACGCCGGCGGCATCAGGCGCGGCGCCGCTCCTGCATAGCCGCTGTAGACGCGGTCGGTCTTGGCCAGCTTGGCCTTGAGATCGACCACCGAGCGCGTCATGCCAGCATGGCATTCATACTGGGTGGTGCTGTCCATGACAGCCAGATGGTCGTAGAAACTGACTATCCCTACCACCGCATTGGCGCCGCTGTTGCGCGCCTGCTTGACCAGATCGAGCACAGCGTTCTGCAAAGCCATTCTGCAGACCGCGGCATCGTCGGTGATGATGCCGCGGTAGTTAGGCCTGGCCTCTCCCCTGGCGAAAATCTCTTGAGACAGTAAGGTCGCGCCATCCGGCACGGCGGAGCCGAAAACGATCGACAGATCGCTGCCGACTGCCTGCTGCACAGCGCGCTGCGAAACTGCCTCGCTGACTGGCAGCATCAGCTTGGTATTGCGGGCTTGCGCCGTACCTTGCCAGCAGATCGCGGCAACCGCGCACGCCAAAATGAAATGACGATTATTTGAGAATTTGATCATTTTTATTTTCTTGTCCCTGTTTTATCCACCGGCCGCTTACATCCGGAACACGCCGAATTTGGTGTCGGCGATCGGCGCATTCAAGGCGGCGCTCAAACCCAGTCCCAACACCCGGCGCGTATCGGCCGGATCGATCACGCCGTCGTCCCACAGGCGAGCCGAGGCATAGTACGGATGACCCTGATGTTCGTACTGGTCGCGGATCGGCTTCTTGAATGCTTCTTCCTCATCGGCGCTCCAGCTGCCGCCCTTGCCTTCGATGCCGTCGCGCTTGACCGTAGCCAGCACGCCGGCGGCCTGTTCCCCGCCCATCACGGAAATGCGGGCGTTGGGCCACATCCACAGGAAGCGCGGCGAATAGGCGCGGCCGCACATGCCGTAGTTGCCGGCGCCGAAACTGCCGCCGATGATCACCGTCAGCTTCGGTACCGAAGTGGTCGCGACTGCAGTCACCATCTTGGCGCCGTTACGGGCGATGCCTTCGTTTTCGTAGCGGCGGCCGACCATGAAGCCGGTAATGTTTTGCAAGAACACCAGCGGGATCTTGCGCTGCGAGCAGAGTTCGATGAAGTGCGTCCCCTTCAGCGCGGCTTCGGAAAACAGGATGCCGTTGTTGGCGATGATACCGACGGGCATGCCGTAGATATGGGCGAAACCGCAGATCAGCGTGGTGCCGTAGCGCGCCTTGAATTCGTCGAACTCGCTGCCGTCGACCACACGCGCAATGACTTCGCGCACATCGAAGGGCTTGCGGGTGTCGACCGGAATCACGCCATACAGTTCGTGCGCTGGATATTTCGGCTCCACCACCGGCCGCAGCAGCGGACCTGGCGGCTTTTGCCGATTCAGGTTGGAGACGATGGTGCGCGCCAGCGACAGTGCGTGCATGTCGTTTTGCGCCAGGTGGTCAGCCACGCCGGACAGGCGGGTGTGGACATCGCCGCCACCCAGGTCTTCGGCGCTGACGACTTCACCGGTAGCGGCTTTCACCAGCGGCGGGCCAGCCAGGAAAATCGTGCCCTGGTTCTTGACGATGATCGATTCATCGCTCATCGCCGGCACGTAGGCGCCGCCGGCGGTGCAGGAACCCATCACCACGGCGATCTGCGGAATACCCTTGGCCGACAGGTTGGCCTGGTTATAGAAGATGCGGCCGAAATGGTCGCGGTCGGGGAACACTTCATCCTGGTTCGGCAGGTTGGCGCCACCGCTGTCGACCAGGTAGATGCAAGGCAGGTTGTTCTGCTCGGCGATTTCCTGTGCCCGCAAATGCTTCTTGACGCTGAGCGGATAGTAGGTGCCGCCCTTGACCGTGGCGTCATTGCAAACCACCACGCATTCCTGGCCGGCGATACGGCCGATGCCGGTGATCACGCCGGCGGCCGGCGCCGCATCGCTGCCGTCCTTGTCCTTGTAGACATGGTAGGCAGCCAGCTGGGAAAATTCCATGAATGGCGTGCCGGGATCCAGCAGCATCTGCACCCGGTCGCGCGGCAGCAGCTTGCCGCGCGCCACGTGTTTGCTGCGCGCCGCCTCGCCGCCGCCTTCGGCGATCTGCGCCACCTTCTGGCGCAGGTCGTCGACCAGCAGGTTGAGGGCGCTGGCGTTTTGCTGGAATTCTTCGCTGCGTGGATTCAGCTTGCTTTCTAACTGGGGCATTGCAATGTCCTTTTATATATCTGATGTCTCTGGTGTTGTCGTGTAATGCAGTACTTAGACTATGTTCAGGCGGTGCGGACGTCGTTCAGATGCAGCTCGTCCTTCATCGCTTCGCGGATCTTGAATTTCTGTATCTTGCCGGTGATGGTCATCGGAAAAGCATCGACAAAGCGGATGTAGCGCGGCACCTTGTAGTAGGCGATCTGGCCCTGGCAAAAATCGCGTATGGCTTGCTCGTCCGCGCTCTGGCCCGGACGCAGGATGATCCAGGCGCACAGTTCCTCGCCGTACTTCTGGTCCGGCACGCCAACCACCTGCACGTCCTGCACGGCCGGATGGCGATACAGGAATTCTTCTATCTCGCGCGGGTAAATGTTCTCGCCGCCGCGTATCACCATGTCCTTCATGCGGCCGACAATGTTGACGTAGCCTTCGGCGTCCATCACGGCCAGGTCGCCGGTATGCATCCAGCCTTCAGCATCGATCGCTTCGCGCGTCTTGTCGGCGTCGCCCCAGTAGCCGTGCATCACCGAATAGCCGTGCGTGCACAGTTCGCCAGAGCTGCCGATCGGCATGATCGCGCCAGATTCCGGATCGATGATTTTCACCTGCAAGTGCGGCTGCACGGTGCCGACCGTAGCCACCCGCTTCTCCAGCGGCGTGTCGGTCATGCTCTGGCAGCTGACCGGGCTGGTTTCCGTCATGCCGTAAGCGATCGTGATCTGCTCCAGGTGCATGTCGCGCACCACGCGTTTCATCACTTCGATCGGGCAAGGCGAACCGGCCATGATCCCGGTGCGCAAGGTCGACAGATCAAACTCGGCAAAGCGTGGGTGGTCCAGTTCGGCGATGAACATGGTCGGCACGCCGTGCAAGCCGGTGCAGCGCTCTTCCTGCACCGCCTGCAGCACCGACAAGGGCTCGAAGCCATCATTCGGATAGACGATGGCGGCACCATGGGTCAGACAAGCCAGGTTGCCCAGCACCATGCCGAAGCAGTGATACAGCGGCACCGGGATGCACAAGCGATCGGCTGCGGTCAGCTTCATCGCTTCGCCGATGAAAAAACCGTTGTTCAGGATATTGCGGTGAGTCAGCGTCGCGCCTTTGGGAAAGCCGGTGGTGCCGCTGGTGAACTGGATATTGATCGGATCAGTGGCGCGTATGGTTGCGCCGATTGCCGCCAGCCGCGGGTCCGCCGCATCGCCGCCGGCAATCAGGTCGGCAAAGCGCAGCATGCCGGGCACGGCTTCGCTTCCCAGCTGGATCACGGTTTTCAGGGTCGGCAGCCGCGCTGCCTGCAAACTGCCTGCCTGTGAAGTCGCCAGTTCCGGCGCCACGATGCGTATCATTTCCAGGTAATCGCTGGTCTTGAAACTGGTCATCGAGATCAACGCCTTGCAGCCGACATTGTTAAGCGCATACTCCAGCTCGCTGACGCGGTAGGCCGGATTGATGTTGACCAGGATGATGCCGGCATAGGCGGTGGCCAGCTGCGTCAACAGCCATTCGGCATTATTGTGCGACCAGATGCCGATGCGGTCGCCCGGCTGCAGGCCGAGCGCGAGCATGGCGCTGGCCAGGCGGCGCGCTTCCTGCTGCAGCTGGCGGTAGCTGAAGCGGATGTTCTGATGGCGCGACACCAGCGCGTCATTGTCTGGAACCTGCGCCGCCATGCCGTCGAAAAACGCGCCTATGGTCTGCTCGATCAGCGGCGTATCCTCGCGGCCGCGAGCTATGCTCGAATTCAATTGCGTCATGATCTTGTCTCCTGTTTGCCTTCCCTGCGTTTCCCGAGCTTGCTTTATTTTTTCTCGGGAAAACTGCCGTCGACATAAAACCAGCGGAATACGCCCGCCACATCGGCTTCACGTACAAAACGGCTCACCTCGTGCAGGCGATGAGCGCGGCCATCGATCTTGTAGCGCGCCACAAATTCAACTATCGCGCTGTCGCCGTCGGCCTCATGCCTGCGCACATCCAACCCCAGCCACTTCAAGCCTGCTTCCACCGCAATCGGCTCCTGCGGCCGGGTGCTGGCCTGCCAGGTCGCCTGCAGATAGGCGCCGTTGTCCATCACATAGGCGCTATAGCGCGAGCGCATCAGCGCCAGCGCGGTCGGCGCTATCTCTGCGCCCGTGTGATAGCGGCCGCAGCATTGCGCGTAATTGCCGCCACCGCAAGGGCAAGCTATGGTCGCAGCCGTCAAATCTTGCCGTCCCGCATGAATGCTTCAAGCTGATCGAAACGATCGAAACCCCAGAACGCTTCGCCGTCGACGATCACGAATGGCGAGCCGAACACGCCGCGCGCCATCGCCAGGTCGACTTCGGCTTTCAGCTGGTTCTTGATCGGCAAGCTGTTGATGCCGTCCATCATGCCGTTGCTGTCGACGCCGCTGCGATGGCCGATTTCCAGCAGATGCATCGGTTCGCCGATATTGATGCCGTCGACAAAATAAGCCTGGTAAATCTGCTTGGCGAACTTGTTAGCCTTGTCCTCACCTTGCTTGCCGCGCACCCACAGCACGGCGCGCGCCGCGGCCTGGGTCGAGATCGGGAAAGCGCTTGGGCGATTGTAGGGAATGCCATGGAAACGCGCGCTGCGCTCGAAATCGTGGAACGAGTAGTCGCCCTTGATCGGCACCTGCGGCAAGGGCACTGAACCGGTAGTCTTGAACACCGGCCCGAGCAGGATCGGATGCCATTCGACATCGCGCTTGTACTTGGCCGCCAGCTCATCGATGCGGGTGGCGGCGAAATAACCGTATGGAGACGAAAAATCGAAATAGAAATCTATTGCAGCAGCCATGTTTATTACCTTGTCTAAATCGCAATTCATGAAGTCAAATAACAAAGATCAGCGTGAATCCGCGGCAATGCCACGGAAAAACGCTGATCTTTTGCTGCTTGCTACTGTGCTGCGTGAACTACATCTTGCTGGCGCGAACTATCAGACCAGTTCAACCGCAATCGCCGTACCTTCGCCGCCGCCGATGCACAGCGAGGCGACGCCGCGCTTGAGGCCCTTGGCCTTCAGCGCGCCCAGCAGCGTGACGATGATGCGTGCGCCGGAAGCGCCGATAGGATGGCCCAGTGCACAAGCGCCGCCGTGGACGTTGATCTTGTCGTGCGGGATGTCGTGTTCTTTCATGGCGGCCATCGGCACCACGGCGAACGCTTCGTTGACTTCATACAGATCGACGTCGCTGTGCTTCCAGCCGACTTTCTTGTACAGCTTTTCAATCGCGCCGACCGGTGCGGTGGTGAACCATTCCGGTTCTTGCGAATGGCTGGCGTGGCCGAGGATGCGGGCGATTGGCGTGCAGCCGAGTTTCTTGGCAGTCGACTCGCGCATCAGCACCAGCGCCGCGGCGCCGTCGTTGATCGAGGACGAGGAAGCTGCAGTGATGGTGCCGTCTTTCTTGAACGCCGCGCGCAGCGACGGGATCTTGTCGACCTTGGCTTTTTGCGGGCCTTCATCCTTGTCGATCACTACTTCGCCGGCGCGGCTGGTGACGGTCACCGGCGCGATTTCCCATTTGAAGGAACCGTCGGCGGTAGCTGCCTGGGCGCGCTG
>Ga0210409_10000329_pt1 | contig 88010 bp, 82 predicted proteins | sample IncBWH17MmetaG_FD_161649 | JGI IMG/M metagenome (GOLD analysis project Ga0210409, IMG submission 161649) | Forest soil microbial communities from Barre Woods Harvard Forest LTER site, Petersham, Massachusetts, United States - Inc-BW-H-17-M | ecosystem: Environmental > Terrestrial > Soil >... | reverse complement strand
CCCGCCCCCATCCCACCCTGCACCGGCAACCGCTTCTCTATATGAACCTCAACCTCAGCCGCCACCCCCAGCCGCTTCAGCGCACCCTCAACCATCTTCCACGCCGTATTCCGCCCATCCGTAGGAACCCGCGCATCATTCGTAGTCAGCGAAATCCGTGTCTGCCCCGCAACCCGAGCCCTAACCGTCACCAGATCATGTAGATCCAGCGTCTGATACATCGTAGTCAGCGCGTGAAATCCATCCCCACGCACCGGCCCAATCGCCAACCCCAGATTAATCTTCGAATAAGACCGAACAATCGTACCCATGCCCCTCGATTCTACCTGCGCCGCGCGATAGAACCTGAGCGTCTTCCGCTGCATCTCAGGTGGCAGCTTTACAGGAGCACCACATGAAGGTCGGAATCATCGGATCAGGCGAAGTAGCCAAGGCCCTCGGCAGCGGATTCCTCAAACACGGCCATCAAGTCACGCTCGGCAGCCGAACCCCAGCCAAACTCGCCGAATGGAAGACCGCCAACCCCAAAGCCCAGACCGGCACCTTCGCCGACGCGACCCAATCCGCCGAACTAGTCGTCCTCGCCGTCAAAGGCCCAGCCGCATCCGAAGCTCTCCGCCAGGCCGGAGCCGAAAACCTCAAAGACAAAACCATCATCGACGCGACCAACCCCATCGAGGATGCCCCACCCACCAACGGAGTCCTCAAATCTTTCACCGGTCCCAACGAATCGCTGATGGAAAAGCTGCAAGCCGAATTTCCGCATGCCCACTTCGTCAAAGCCTTCAGCTCCGTCGGAGCCGCCCTCATGGTCAACCCGCAGTTCAAGGAGGGCAAACCCACCATGTTCATCTGCGGCCACGACAAAAAAGCCAAGACGCAGGTCAAAGCCATCCTCGATCAGTTCGGCTGGGAGACTGCCGACATGGGTGGCCCCGAAGCCGCCCGCGCCATCGAACCCCTCGCCATGCTTTGGTGCATCCCCGGCTTCCTTCGCAACGAGTGGACCCACGCCTTCAAGCTGCTGCACTAAGTCAGCTCCGCGAATTCTTAGTCATCCTCTGCGAATCAGCCAACACCTCCACCGTCAGTGGGCAGTGATCACTCTCCGAGCCCCACTCGCAGTGTCTGCCAATCTCCATCTTTATCCCTCTTCCCCACGCAATCGGCACAAAGATGTAGTCGAAGTGATAGGGCTTCTCCGCCCTCCGGTACAGATGAAACGTAGGAGTCTCTTCCGCACCATGCTTTTGTTTGTGGATCGCGTGGTACACGCTCATCAGCCCATACTTATCCCGTAGCTCATCGACCATCGCTGAGTGATTGCCGTCCGGCCGCTTCCCATCGAAGATCGCATTGCTGTTGAAATCCCCCGCCACGACCACCGGTGACCTGCGGAACCATGCCGGCTGATCCCTCAGCGCCTTGTGAATCTGACCAACATAGCTCTCGCGTCGGCTGCCCTTGATCGCACACGCCCAAACCGCAATCAAAGTGAAGTTCACCCGGCCGCGCACCTCAAACGGAACAATCCACCTCGGAACCTCTCCGCCCGATCCGCCGAGCCTCTGAAGACTCCACCCTCGCCCGCAAAAGACCGCCATCCCTTTATTCGAGTTATCACCCACCCATTCGCCCGCATATCCGTCAATCGCACTCGCCCCCGCCGATCTCTCCGAACACTCCTGAATCACCGCAATATCAGGCGCGTTCGAAAAGATCCGGTCAGCCTTCCTCAAAAAGGCCTGCTGACAGTTCCAGGTCACGATCTTCATTCCACTCTCGAACTCAAAAAATCTGAAAGGTCACATCCACATTCAGTTCCACCAACACTGGCCTTCCATTCTCCAGCGCCGGTTTGAACCTGTACTGCTTCACCGCCTCCACCGCCTTCTCATCCAGTCCCATCCCGATACCACGCAGCACCCTTACATGGCTTGGGTTCCCTTTCTCATCCACCCACAGATTCACCAGCACATTCCCTGAAATCTTGATCTTTCGCGCCTGGTCGGAAAACTCCGGTTCTACCGAATACACCAGCACGGGAGCACTGATTCCCCCACCAATCCGCTTCGGGCCGCCACCAATATTGCCGCCAGAACCTGGCCCAATCCCAGCACCATCGCCCGAACCTAATCCCGTTCCTCGCCCACTACCCAATGATGTGCCAACCAGCGGAGAGTTCGGCATACCAATATTCGGCAGAACGCTCGCCATCTTCACATCGTGCTGTACCTCCACCGTTGGCTCAATCAAAATCTTTGGCTGCTCCAGCGGCACAGCCGCCGGCGGAACAATCTGCGGGTCGGCAAACTTCGGCAGATGCCCCTGCGTCGCCGGCGTTAGCCCTCTTTGTCCCCCACCTCCTCCAGCGCTTTTCAGATTCTCCACCACCGGCGGGGGCGTCATCGGCACAAGGCTCACCGTCCTCACCGGAGCCGCAAGCCGAACCCCGTTGCTCACCATCAACGCAATCAACGGGAACGCCAGCACATGAAACGCCACCGCACCCCATGTCGCGCTCGAACTCCTTCTCTCCTTCATCCGGTCCACCACAGCCACCGGCCGCGACTTCAGCTTCAACTCCGGCAGTTGCTCCGGAGCCACCAGATCCCGCAACCCACTCCACAGCGAAGCCCAAACCGTCTCTTCCCTCATACCCGCGGCGAACGAGTTCAGCGAAGCAGAATCACTCGCCATCTCCCGCTCCATCCGCACCGCCCACATCCGCTCCAGCACCCGCTCCTCAAGCCCCGCGGGAGCGGCCAGATTCGCCTCTTGCCAGATCACCTCGTCCAGCAATCCATCGAACTCATCTCTCTCGAATCTCATCGCCGCACCTCAACTATCGCTTCATATCTCTTCCGAAGCTCCGCCTTCGCCCGCATCACCCTGGTCCTGACCGTCCCCTCAGGAATCCCCATCACCGCAGCCACCTCACCCGACTTCATCTCTTCCACCGAGCTCAACAGCAGCGCCTGCCGCAGCTCCTCCGGCAGCCCTGCAATCATCTGCCGGAGCAGCGCTCTCTCGTCTCCACCCGTAGCCAAATCCTCCGGACTCTCACCCCCATCGGCAATCTCTATCTCCGCGACATCTGCCATCCGGTCCTTCTCTTTCGGAGCACGATCCAAAGCCACCCGCCACACCGTCCTGGCCAGAAAAGCTCTCTCATCCTCCATCCGCCGCCAAGCTCCACCCCGGTACAGCTTTAGAAAAGCCTCCTGCACCGCATCTTCGGCATCCTGAACATTTCGCAACAAGCTATAAGCCACCCGAAACATAAACGGCGCCTGACGCTCCACCAACCCGGCAAACTCTTCATCCCGCTCTGCCGTCTCGTCATGACGTAAAGCCGCCAGCCCCCTACGCCCGAACTGCGCCCATTCCGCCGGAACGTCCATGTCGCGCCCTCAGTTATCGCCTACATAAACTAAGACCGTCCCCAACCACAAACCGTTCATCTTTATTTTCGCCCCACAAACTTAGTGCTGTCGCCGTTGTTTTTGGCATTTGAACATCTTGTTGGGGAATCGGCTTGTCAGAGATGCCGGATCACCGTCGGCAATCTGCAATTCCGTCACATAATCTATCCGCTCCGTGGCCTCGGTGTGTCGTCCAGAGCACCCTAAAACGACCTCCACCTCGCCGACCGTCTCAATCCTACGCCATCACTGGGTGATTTACTTTTTCACCGAAGCCTGTATCGCCTCCGTCTGCCGTCGCATCATCTCGATGCAGCGTTCACAGAAGTCTTTAATCGTCTCCAACTCACGCATGGAATACCGCGTGATCATCTGCGCCGACTCGCGACCCAGCGCCTCATAAAAAGGAGCAATCCGAGCCATCGTTGGCGACTCGCACAACCGGATGAATACCTTTCGCCGATCGGTCTCGCTTCGCTCTCTCCGCGCCAACCCAGCCTTCTCCAGCCGGTCGATCGCGGCAGTAATCGCACCTGTAGTAAGTCCTGTCAGCCGCGCCAGATCCCCAGCCGTAACATCGCCCACGCGATCCACATAATCCAGGCACTTCAGATCAGTCACTGAAACGCCCGCCAGGCTCGCAATCGCCTGATGAAACAGGATGCCCCGCGCACCCAGCTCACGACCAAGCTGAAAACTAACGACGTGCTCTAAATCTTTTCTCTTGCTAGAAGTCGCCATTCTGCTTACAGTATCATTATCTCAATTATTGAGATAATTAATGATCGAGGTATCAGTCATGACGAAACGAGCTCTCATCATCGGCGGAGGAGTTGCAGGACCAGTTCTAGCCCTCTTCCTCAAGTCCTCAAACTTCGATGTACAGGTCTTCGAAGCCTCCGCTGGACCCAACGACACCGGTGGTGCACTCGGCCTCGCTCCCAACGGCATGAACGTCCTCGCCGCAGCCGGCGTAGTCGAGCAAGTCCGCGACGCCAGCGTAACCGGCAACGAATGGGCCTTCGAAAAATCAGTTCGGAAAGCTCCTCGCCTGTATGCCCGGCGGAGATCCAGCACGCTACGGTCAACCCTCCGTCATGATCACCCGCGCCGCACTCCATCGCGCCATTGTCGAACATGCCGAAGGCCAGGGCATTCCCATCAACTACAACAAGCGCCTCGTCAACATCGAAGACACGCCGGGCCATCCCATCGTCGCCCACTTCGCCGACGGCTCCTCGGCCGAAGGCGACTTCATCGTCGGAGCCGATGGCATTCGTTCGCAAGTCCGTCAGCTCGTTATGCCCGAAGCCCCCAAACCCTCCTACACAGGAATGATGGCTCCCGGCGGTTTCAGCCCTTGCCTCAACACGGGTGTCACCTCGCGCTCCAATCAGCGAGTCCACTTCATCTTCGGCCAGAACGGCTTCTTCGGCTACTTCAACACCATCACTCCCGAAGGCCCACGCACACTATGGTGGAGCACAGCCTCCGCTCCACTCGAGAGCAAGGACAAGATGGCCGCGACCACCAAAGCCGACCTCCAGCAACGCCTGCTCACCCTCCACGGCGATTGGGCTCATCCCATCCCGCAGCTAATCCAGTCCGCCACCGACATCCTCAACATCCCTATCCACGACGTCCCCAGCCTCCCTCGCTGGAGCGCCGGCCGCACCGTGCTCATCGGCGACGCAGCCCACGCCGTAGCCCCACACTCCGGTCAGGGAGCCTCCCTGGCGCTCGAAGACGCCATGTTCCTCGGCAAACTACTTCGCGAATCCGATGGCAAATCACTGGAAGAGGTCTTCTCCGACTTTGAGCAACAACGCCGCCCACGCACCGACAAAGTCATCGCCCTCGGTCGTCGCAACGCCCAGCGCAAAGAACGAATGCCCGCCTTCGCCTACTGGATCCAGCAGCAAATGATCCGCATCTTCGTACCACTCACCCGCGCCCAAAAACAGGATTGGCTACTCGCCTACAAAGTAGAGTAAGCGGCACTAATTTCGCCTTCTCCTCACCCGATCCATCGCAGCCAGTGCCCATCCATCGCAGTCTCATCGCAATGGATCGCTATATCTCGACCAAGCGTTTCACGTCGTCATCCTGACCCTGAGCGAAGCCGAATGGGGGAAGGATCCCTGTATTTGTCTTTGTCGTTGCTTTTGCTGTTTGTCCGCGAAGGGAAAAGAAAATACCCTCAAAAACCCCAGCAAAATCACATGTCAAATCCCAAACCCACTCAAATCAAACAAAACAAACAACATCCCACTTGCAAAAGAGTTATCTCCAATCCGCTACTATTGATATAGAGATCAAAAAAAGCCCCGGCCAAAGCCGGGGCTTTACCATTAACCCATAACCCCTTTAGAAAGACGAATTTGCCTATAACCCTTTTATAATGACGATTTTACAAAATCAAAATTACTTATATTGCTGATTCATAAAGACTTGCGCAAGACACCCCCAGGGGGGGTACCCCGCAGAACCGGCCATATATCATCACATCACCCACGAGTGGAGACGACTCTTTTGACCCGACTTAGCCCTGCCTTTAGGACCTCGCAGCCTGCTTCCCGCCTAACCGCCCTGCTCCTCACCGCCTCACTCGCCACCGCCCCCCTTGCCGTCTCTACGATTGAGGCCCAGCAGCCAAATCTCGAACCCACCCGCGCCCCCCACGCCATGGTCGTCAGCATCCACCACGACGCCTCCGACGCCGGCCTCGCCATCCTCAAACAAGGCGGCAACGCAGTCGACGCCGCCGTAGCCGTAGGCTTCGCCCTCGCCGTCGTCTATCCCGCAGCCGGAAACATCGGCGGCGGCGGCTTCATGCTCATCCGCGACAAGCATGGCAAAGCCCACTTCCTCGACTACCGCGAAATGGCCCCCGCCGCCGCCACCCGCGACATGTACCTCGACGCCAAAGGCAACGTCATCCCCGGAATGTCCCTCGTCGGCTACAAAGCCAGCGGAGTCCCCGGCACCGTCGCCGGCCTCACCTACGCGCAAAAGCACTTCGGCAAACTCACCCTCGCGCAGGACTTGGCTCCAGCCATCAAGCTCGCCTCCGAGGGCTACGTCCTCTCCGCCGAAGAAGTCCGCAACCTGCAGAGCAAAAACCTCACCCGCTTCCCAGCCTCCGCCCGCATCTTCCAGCGCAACGGAGACTTCTACAAAGCAGGCGAGACCTTCAAGCAGCCCGAACTAGCCGCCACCCTCACCCGCATCTCCCAAAATCCCGACGACTTCTACAAAGGCGCAATGGCGAAACAGATCGCCGACTTCGAGCAGGCAGGAGGTGGCCTCATCACCGCAGCCGATCTCGCCGCCTACGAGGTCAAAGACCGCAAACCCATCAAGGGCAAGTACCACGGCTACGACCTCATCACCGCACCACCCCCATCCTCCGGCGGCATCATCCTCGTCGAAATCCTCAACATCCTCTCCACCTACAACCTGCCCAAGCTCGGCCCCGGAGGCTCAGAGACAAAAGACCGCAGCGCCGCCCAGGTCCACATCATCACCGAAGCCTTCCGCCGCGCCTACATGGACCGAGGCGACTACCTCGGCGACCCCGACTTCAACACCCTCCCTCTCAAGCAAATGGCCAACCTGAAGTACGCCGCAGCCTGGCGCAGATCCATCGACCCCGCCAAGCCAACGCCATCCGTCTCACTCGTCCGCCCCGCAGGCTTCATGCCTCCGCCCCCGCAAGCCGCACCAGTCAAAGAGTCCACCGAGACCACCCACTTCTCCATCGTCGACGCCGACGGCAACGCCGTCTCCAGCACCTACACTCTCAACGGAGGCTTCGGCTCCGGAGTAACCGTCGAAGGCCTCGGCTTCCTACTCAACAACGAGATGGACGACTTCACCTCCAAGGTCGGCGTTCCCAATATGTACGGCCTCATCCAAAGCTCAGCCAACGCCATCGGCCCAGGCAGGCGCCCCCTCTCCGCCATGACCCCCACCATCATCACCACACCCGCTCACTGGTACAAACCCGGCAAGCTCGCCTTCGTCATGGGCACTCCCGGCGGCGCCACCATCATCACCACCGTAGCCAACGACATCATCAGCGCCATCGACAACGGCCTCGACATCCAGCAAGTCGCCGACGCCCCACGCTTCCACCACCAATACCTTCCCGACCGCATCGACATGGAGAAGAAGTTCCCAGCCCCACCCGCCGAAGACCTGAAAGCCATGGGCTACACCATCAACCGCCTGGCCGTAGCCGACGAGAAGAACCCCGGCGTCTGGGGCGACAGCGAACTCATAGCCGTCGATCCCAAAACCGGCGAGCTCCTCGGAGGCCACGACTCCCGCCGAAGCTTCGGCAAAGCAGCTGGATATTGAGGGAGCCTGCACCAGGCACAATACCGTCAATCGTCGATTGAGAATACGATTTGGACGGTGGGAAGGGAAGAGAGTGCATGAAAGTGATCGCAGTCGCACGCCGCCACCTCAAACTCTCCCTGCGGTTCGTCATTCGCCCTGTTCCAGCTTCGATCGTTGCTGCTCTCTTCAACTTCGCGGTTTGCTATTTTAGTTCCTTTGTACTTCTCAATGTTCCACTCGTGCTTTGGGGAGATCAAGTTGGTTTCTACAATGCCGGAAGCAGAGTTGTTCTGGGACAGTTGCCCTATCGGGATTACTTCCAAATCGTTCCGCCGGGAACAGACCTGACCTACGCTCTTTTGATCAAGCACTTCGGGTTGCAGCTTTGGATTCCCAATCTTTTGATGGCATGTCTGGTCGCCATGACTGCGCTGCTAATGACCCTGATTGCATCGCATCTCATGCGTGGACCCGTGATTTTGCTGCCTGGCTTGCTTCTTGCAGGAATCATCCTCCCTGCTTCCATGGACGCAACACATCACTGGTTCAGCACGATTGCAGTGCTGGCAGCCGTACTGGTTCTGTTGAAGGAGACGACATTGCCGCGCATCGCTGCCGCCGGAGCATTGTGCGGTCTGGCTGCATGCTTCACCCAAACCAAGGGAGCCCTGGCGATTGCTGGGTTTACCGTCTATCTCATCTATGGCGCGCGACGGCATACGATACAACCCCCTAAGCGCTGGCAGGAGTTTCTGCTACTTTACGGTGCGGCCGCAGCCGTCTTCATGGTGATCAATGCATACTTCATCCGGGCGGCGGGTATAGGCCAGTGGCTCTTTCACGTCCTCATATATCCGCTTCGCTACTACTCGTATCCATCGGTTAACAATTGGCGCGTCCTGATTCATGACTTCCCGGAGCACAACGGCATTTGGAAGTGGGTAACCTTTCCTTTTCTGTATGCCACAGTCCCATTGGTCTCCATAATGTTTGTCGTCACTATCTGGCGGCGATGGGAGGTGAATCGCGATAAGCACTGGCGGAAACTTCTCCTCGTTGCTATCGCAGGCATCGCCATGTTCATGGCCATCGCCGCTGCACCTTCTATAAAAAGACTGGGCACGGTAAGCCCGCCCACCTTGATTCTTCTGGCATGGCTGCTCCATCGACCCGGAAAAACCGCTACCCGTTTGAAGCTCCTCTTGGCATGTGTGGCCATTGCCCTCGCGGTTGCGATTCCGGTGCGCATACAAACCAAAACATATGTGTTTCTGGATCTTCCCGCAGGCCGAGGAGCTTTCAAAGATACCGCGCTCTGCGAGGAATACCGCTGGCTACTTGAAAACACGCACCCTGGACAGTTCTTCTTTGGTTTGCCCCCGTTGTATTTCGCGTTTCACATGCGGAACCCTGCCGCCATAGAAGGTTTTATCTCTTCCGAATACACACGCCCCCAACAAATCTTCGCACTTGTCGAAGCACTTGAAAGCCACCCGGTACCGCTGCTCATATTACGTCGGTCGCACGATTTTTTGTTCACAAAGGATTCTCCGTCGGACCACCTCGAACCCATCCGTGTATACGTAACCCGGAACTATCAGCTCACGAAAACCTTCCCAACCGGCGATGAGGTGTGGCGGAGAATTGGGGCGCCCGTTCCTGTTGTTAACAACAAGGACGCCGATGCTCCTGCCAAGGCGCAAGATCACACTAGCCAATAAACTCAACCACCTGCTCGCACACGCCAGCTCTGCGTCGAGCAGTTCACAATACCTAACAAGCTGGCTATCGCGCCAACGCCTCTGCAATCGCCTTCTCCGCCAGCGGCGCCATCACCGCATATCCTTTCGCCGTCGGATGCACCCCATCCGACGCCAGCTCCGGATCCAGTCCACTCTGCGCATTCGCCATCGGCGTGTAGTAATCCAGATACACCAGTCCCTCACGCGCAGCCAAAGCCTTCAGCCGCGTATTCAACGCGCGAATCTGCTCCGCTGGCTGCTGCACCTCAGGCCTCCACGGATACCGCACCGCCGGCAGGATCGACGAGATCACCATCCTGATTCCGTTCGCCTTCGCAATCGCCGCCATCGATTCGAAGTTGTCCTCAACCATCTCCGGCGTCGACGGCCCCGTGTTCACCGCAATATCATTCGTCCCCGCCAGAATCACCACAACCGCAGGCTTCAGATGCACCACGTCCTGCTGAAACCGAACCAGCATCTGCGGTGTCGTCTGCCCGCTGATACCGCGTCCAACATAGTTCTTCCCCGGGAAAAACCCATCCGGATTCCGCGCCCACGAATCCGTAATCGAGTCTCCATAAAACACAACCCGCTTCTCACCGGCAGCAGGCGCAGGCAGCGCCGCATTGTCCGCTCTATATCGCCCCAACTGTGCCCAGTCATTGAGCTGCGCCTTCATCGTTGCAATCTGCTTTGCAGTATCCACCTGAGGCACAGCCGGAGCCACAGGTGTCGGCGTCGCACTCTGGGCCCATCCAGCCACACTTGTCGTAGCCACAAACCCTACCAAAATCGCACGCACCAGAACCTTCATTCCGCACTTCTCCCCAATCAAATGTTTAGTGTCCACTCAAAGCCTTATCAATGGCAGCCTGTGCCAGCGGAGCCATCACTTCGTATCCCTTTACGCTCGCATGCACGCCATCGACCGTATACTCCGCCTTCATACCGCCCTCAGCATTCGCCAACGCCGAGTAGTAATCCAGATAGGTAAAACCATGAAGGGAGCAATATCCCTGCAGCCACGCATCCAGCGCCCGAATCTTCTCCGCCGGATGCAAACCTTTCCGCCACGGAATATCCGTCGAAGGAGTAATCGACGCGAACACTACCTTGATCCCGTTCGCCCGCGCCATATCCGCCATCGACTGCCAGTTGTTCTCCGTCATCTCTGGCGTCATCGGCCCTGTATTTCCGGCAATGTCATTGGTTCCCGCCAGAATCACCACTACCTTCGGGTGCAGATTGACCACATCCTGCCGAAACCGCACCACCATCTGCGCAGTCGTCTGCCCACCGATGCCGCGGTTCACATAGTTCTTTGCAGGAAAGAAGATACTACCGTTCCGTCCCCAGAACTCAACCATCGACGCCCCATAAAACACCACGCGATCTTCACCCGGAGCCGCCGCACCCAACCCCTTATTTGCGTCGCGGTAGTACCCCAACTGGGCCCAATCGTCGAGCTTTGCCTGCATCGCGGCAATTCGCTTGTCAGTATCAATAACCGGCGCAGCAGCAGGTGAAACCGCATCCTGAGCCCGCACCGTCGCAACAGAGAATGTCAAAAGTAAAACAGCCCGCACTGCAGCTTTCATTCCACCTCCATTCCCACCCTCTCGTTTGCGTTCCGATTCTAGCCCACTTCCGCGAACCTCCCACTGCAACCATTCGACACCTCCACTGCTGTACCCTTAACAGTGATGCGACCCGGCCTATCCACACACGTCTTCCTCCAGCAGCGCCTTCACCCCGGCCTGCTCGACGCCCTTCACCATAGCGGAGCCCAGACCATCGAGCTCTTCGCCGCACGCCACCACTTCGACTACACCGACCGTGCCGCCGTCCGCGACATCGCCGCCTGGTTTCGCGCCAACGAAGTCGCCGCCACGCTCCACCAGCCCATCTACACCAGCGACCGCTCCGACGCTCAGTGGTCCCGCCACGTCGCCCCCAACCTCAACCTAATCGACCCCGAGAAATCTCGCCGCATCGACGCCATGGACGAGGTCAAGCGCGCCCTCGAATCAGCCGAGCAACTCCCCATCCAATCCATCGTCCTCCACCTCGGCCACAAGGACGACTCCTGGAACGTCCGCGCCCTCGAAAACTCCCTCACCGCTATCGAGCACCTCAAAGCCTTCGCGCATCCCCTAGGCGTCCGCATCCTCCTCGAAAATCTTCAAAACGAGATCACCACGCCCGAGCACCTCCTCGAGATCGTCCGTGTCGGCCACTTTGACAACGTCGGCTTCTGCCTCGACATCGGCCACGCCCACCTCTCCGCGCCAGAAAAAAACATCGGCATCGACCACGCCTTCGAACTCCTCAAGCCCCGTATCGCCGAGCTCCACCTTCACGACAACCATAGCGCCAAAGACGACCACCTCTGGCCCGGTGCCGGCGCCATCGACTGGACCAACATAGCCCGCCACATCGCCACGCTACCTCCAGACACCCCAGCCGTCGTAGAGATCGCTCACGACATCGAAGAGACCGCCGCCAGCGCCTCCCGCACAGCTCACGAGCTCTTCCGCACTCTCGAAGAAAGAATCCAGGATCCCCAACCCAACAATGCCTGATCAGTCGCGCCACTCACTCTGCGCATCGCTTCAACGCAGATCTAAGCCTTGCCCCGCATCTTCGCGACCCACCACCGCGAACCCACCAGCAGAAATCGCCAGTCCTTCAGAAACTCGGGTGGCTTCCCCTCAATCGCATGCCCAATGAACTGCAGCGTCCACCCCGCTACAAAGAGCGCGATCCCTACCCACAGCAGCCGGTGCCACACAATCGCTGCGAACAGCAGCAACACCGAGACGATGATCATCGGTATGCCGAAGGTATGCGTCATCCGATTCAGCGGATGCTGATGGCTCTCCGAGTACTCCGCGATCCAGCTCTCCCAACTCCGTCCACCGAGCATGCGAGCACCATACTCCCGGCCTTCGCGCCGCGCAACCCGCTCTCTGCCGTAACCGCAATCCGGTAATCTAGATCAAGGTAAACCGCACAATGTCTGACACCGCAATCACCGCTCCCATCGCCACAATCGCCTCCCTCTCCCAACACGAAGGCCAGACCGTCACCCTCCGCGGATGGCTCTACAATCTTCGCGCCTCGGGCAAGCTTCTCTTCCCCATCTTCCGCGACGGCACCGGCACCATCCAGGGCATCGTCCCCAAAGCCGCCGTCCCCGAAGAAGTCTTCAACACCCTCAAAGAACTCTCTCTCGAATCAAGCCTCACCGTCACCGGAAAGGTACGCGCAGACTCCCGCGCCCCCTCCGGCTACGAGCTCGACGTCGAAGGCGTCACCGTCATCCAGAAGGTCCCCGAAGACACACCCTTCCCCATCCAGCTCAAAGAAGCCGGCGTCGACTTCCTCATGGAGCACCGCCACCTCTGGCTCCGCACCCCGCGTCAATCGGCGATCCTGCGCGTCCGCGCCACCATCATGCGCGCCGCCGCCGAGTTCTTCGACACCAACGGCTTCATCCGCACCGACCCACCCATCCTCACCCCTAACGCCTGCGAAGGCACATCCGAGCTCTTCGAGATGGACTACTTCGACGACGACAAGGCCTACCTCACCCAATCCGGCCAGCTCTACATCGAAGCGACAGCCCTCGCCCTCGGCAAGGTCTACAGCTTCGGCCCCACCTTCCGCGCCGAAAAATCCAAAACCCGCCGCCACCTCACCGAGTTCTGGATGATCGAGCCCGAAGTAGCCTTCCTCGAACTCGACGGCCTCATGGACCTCGCCGAGGCTTTTATCACCCACATCATCACCCGAGTCCTCGAGTCCCACCGCGCCGACCTCAAAGTCATCGGCAAAGACATTACCAAACTAGAAGCCCTCATCGCCCCCACGAATGAAACGGTGGCAGCAGGGGGCTTCAGCCCCCTGGATACGACCGCGACTGAACCGGGCTTTAGCCCCGGGCCGTCCGAATCCCGCGCCACCAACCGCTTCCCCCGCCTAAGCTACGACGCCGCCCACGCCATGCTCGAAAAAGCCTACGCCGAAGGCAAACTAGAAAACCCCCACAAATACGGCGACGACTTCGGCTCCCCCGACGAAACCTACATCAGCTCCCAATTCGACAAGCCAGTCATGATCCACCGCTACCCCGCGGCCTTCAAAGCCTTCTACATGCAGCCCGACCCGCTCGACCCCACCAAGGCCCTCTGCGTCGACGTCCTCGCCCCCGAGGGCTACGGCGAAATCATCGGCGGCTCCCAGCGCATCGACAGCTACGACCTACTCAAGTCCCGCATCGAAGAGCACGACCTCCCACTAGCCGCCTTCCAGTGGTACCTAGACCTGCGCAAATACGGCAGCGTCCCCCACTCCGGCTTCGGCATGGGCATCGAACGAGCCGTAGCCTGGATCTGCGGCCTAGACCACGTCCGCGAAACCATCCCCTTCGCCCGCACCCTCAATCGCATCTATCCTTGAGCTGACTCTCTATTTAGTTTTCCTCATAACTTCGGATAATGTATGGTTTAGCTTTTTCTAGATCGTCGATGTTGCGAATGCGGATTTCCAAATCACCGGTGCCATAGTGACCAATATCTGATACATCGCGAGTAAAATTTGGCTCCAATGTGATGCTGGAAGGATCGACCTTTACAAATATCGCGTGAAACCCAGCCTTTGGGTGAACTTCGACAGCCGCAAAGTTTTTCATCCGTCGATAGGCGACATAGTACTTTCTTTGATTAACCTGCACTTCATCGCCCAGGCTCTTGAGATAGTCATCTATTGTTAGCCACAAGTTATGCAGTTCGGATGAGCATAGCGATAACAAATCGGCAAATCCAGCGTACTCGTTCTTTCCTCTGAGTGGCTCGCTTAAAGAAGATTCCGGAGGTGAATGCCGGCTGGCAAAAGACATAGTCGAGGAGTTACGGCTAGCATTAACCAATTCAAGCAACAGAAGATTGTCGTCGTAGCGCTTATACCTTAAGAGGCTGATATTTCGGGGAATCTGATACACAGCATGCTCATCGAACTTGTTAAAATCGCCAGCTATACAGAGTAAGCGTGGTGCACTCCAATCGATGTCGGTTGCGACCTCATTGCCAATTCGCTTCTGAACTAAAAGTTCGAACTCCGCCTTATGATCCATTAGCCAGTCGAGATAGTAGAGTCCCTGATTAATGACATTTTCATCCGAACTGCGCTTGTACTCGATAATCACCGGACAACCATCTTCATCGAGCCCCAACGTGTCTATTCGGCCTCCGTGGGTCTTACCGGTAGAGTATTCGGAAGCAAGAAATCGCACACTTAGAAATTCCGACAGATGTTTCTCAAGTAGTTCTTGAAGTGAACGTTCTATTGCTACAGAGCGCGATGGAAGTTCGTGAGCCTTCCCGGCTTCAACGCGAAATAATTTAATGTCCGCCATGGCACAAGTGTAACTGTGGATGATCGCAACCGTGTAGCCGGTGCCCATCCATCGCAGTCTCATCGCATGAGTGGGCATTCGCGCAAAGCGCGAACCGCTTCCCATACACCCAACTCAAGCCTTATAAGGCACTCGAACCCCACGCATCCCACTCGGAAAATCCTTCACATTCCGAGTCACCAACTTCCGCCCCGCCACCTCAGCCGTTGCCAGAATAATCGCATCCGGCATCTTGAGCCTCTTCTCCCTGCGCATCACAGCCGCCCGGTCCGCCACCGCCGTCGTAATCGGCAAACACTCGAAGTTCAAAAGAAAAGCCCGCAGAATCGTCTCCTTATCCTGCGCTGAAGCTCCATTCATGCAGTTTCATCGCATGAATGGGAATTTGCGGCCCCCACGAACCGGATTCCTTCAAACATCCACTGATCCGATGGGGGCTGGAGTCTCAATCTCAACCACGTCCGCGGAACCATCCCGTCGCCCGCGCCATCAACCGAATCAACTCATAACATCACAACTGAAATAGCAGCACTTCCAGCCGGCGATCTCCAACGCCTGCTCTGGCTTTTTGGCTTCAACAATCGTCGTGCCACCGCTTAAAACCGGCTCTCTCATACGGAAAACTCAAAATAAACAATCCAATCCCTCCGATTTTTTTTGATTTCAATATAAAAAGAATTGAGAAGCTCCTTCCGAGGTCTTCCATGACGATTAGCGAGTCTTTCTCTCACCAGGCTTCCAACCTCGTCCAGTCAGTCAGGGATATGAGAAAGTTGTCCCTCATGCACTACAGCGCTGCGGAGCGAGCCAGCCTGATCTCGGCTCTCCGGTCCAAAGGACACGAGACCGATCTGCTCGGTTTTCATGTGAGCTACCTCAACGACGTAGCCTTCCACTTCGTACTCCGCGAGGTCTTCTTCAACTGCGATTACCTGATGGACTCTGAGACCGATTCGCCAGTCATCCTGGATTGCGGCGCAAACATCGGCCTCGCCACTCTCTTCTTCAAACGCCACTTCCCCAGGGCGCGCATTACCTGCTTCGAGGCAGACCCTACCACCGCCTCTATCCTCAGGAAAAATGTCGAGCAGAACCACCTTCAGGACGTATCGACGTACAATCTGATGCTCTCCGACTCCGAAGGCGAACATCTGTTCTACATCGACCCCGATATCGACGGAAGCCTGAAAATGAGTGGAACGCCCGGTCGCCTGTCGAATCAGCGCGAGATCAAAGTCAACGCCGGAAAGCTCTCTCACTTTATCGACGGCCCCATAGACCTCCTCAAACTCGACGTCGAAGGAGCTGAATTCGAGGTCATGAACGATCTCAAAAGCAGCGGCAAGCTCAGCCACGTTCGCCGCATGGTCATTGAATATCACCACAAGATCGACGGCCAGGCGTCTCGCTTATCTAAGTTCCTTGCACTCCTTGAGGATGAGGGCTTCGAGTATCAGATCGCCGGAAAGTGCTACCCGATCACCACCCGGAACACATTCCAGGACATCCTCCTCGGTGCATACCGCCCAAACTGACCTGTCAAGCCCCAAAACAGCAAATCCCCGCGCCAATCCTCAACAATCGCATTGCAAAAGAGTTTTACCCAACTCGATATAATAGATACAGAGACAAAGAAAAGCCCCGGCCACCAGCTGGGGCTTTTCCCATTAATCCAAATCAAAGGAACCAGCACACCTGCCCAGCCACCGAAGTACGAACCTAAGTCAAATAAATAGAATACTTTGCGCAATTAAGATGGAGGAGGGGGTACCCCAGGCAATGATTCCACGACAACATGACAAACCGCCCAAAAGAGCGTCTCATAGTGTTGGAACAATAGCCTGCCTATGACCTCGCAATGAAATGATGGCATCATAGAAGCCACATCCACACGAGCATGCACCGCTGGAGCAAAGCCATGGAAATGAACGACTACCGCACGAACTCCTACCCCACCACCATCGACGTCCCCCGCGAGGGAACCGCCCCTCTCCTCGCCAAGGTGCTCGGCATCACCTCGCTCGGCTTTTTCATCACCGCCATCGGCGTCGCCACCGCACCCGCCTGGGGAACCCTACCCGGCCTCATCGTCGTCTTCGGACTCGTCTTCGCCATCTCTCGCGCCCGCAAGGGCAACCCCGCCCTCGCGCTCGGACTCTTCCTCACCCTCACCTACTTCATGGGCTGGCAGATCGGCCCGCTCATCCAGCACTACATCCGTAACTTCGGCTCCGGAATCGTCTTCAACGCCGCCGCCACCACCGGCGCCGGCATGGCCGTCATGGGCTGCATCGCCTATCTCTTCAACATCAACTACCGCCGCATCGCCGGCATCGGCTTTGCCGCGCTGCTCCTTCTCATCATCGCCGGCGTCGCCAGCATGTTCTTCCACTTCCTAAGCCCAGACACTTTCTCCTGGCTCACCCTAGGCATCTTTAGCCTGCTCACCATTGGCGACTTCGCCCGCATCCGCGCCGGCGGAGACGGCAGCTCCGCCGTCTCCCTCGCCCTCTCCATCTATCTCGACGCCATCAACATCTTCCTCGCCGTCCTCCAGCTCATGGGTGGCCGCCGCAGAAACTAGTGTCAGTCGAATAGCCAAGACACAAACCCGATGCCCCATTCATCGCGCCCTTGTCTCATGCGACGAGTGGGGCATTTCGCGTCCGGCGCGAATGTAACAAATCCAAAACCCCAACTCATGTAATATCTCCAGCAACACAAAACAGACGTCTTCCCCACACGTCAACGAAATCCATGGAGGCTGCGAGATGCCGAAGCGCCCGCCGGAACACTCCTCGAACCCCTCAAAGAAGCCCCCTACCCCCAAGCCACATCCAAAGCCAAAACCGAATCCTCCCGCGCCCCCCAGCGGCCAGCCCATCTTCTCGCAGCCGTTGCCCTCACCCGATCCCAGCGGCTTCAAGAACCCCGTCACCGACCAGAAATATCAGGGGCTCAACACGCTCGAACCCGTACCCCAGCCCCAGGGCGGAGCCGTGGAACCTGTCCTCACCCTCGCCCAGGTCTACGGCGCACAGGGCGCAGCCAAAGTTCAGGCCATCCAGCAATCCGGCCAGATTGTCTTCCACTCCGTCGGCGACACCGGCAGCGTCCAGGGGCCAACCACGGAAATTCTCGTCGCCGACAAGATGGTCACCGACTTCACCGAAGCCAACCCCGCCGACGTACCCTCATTCCTCTTTCACCTGGGCGACATCGTCTACTACTTCGGCGAGGCCACCTACTACTACGACCAGTTTTACGAGCCCTACCGCGACTATCCCGCGCCGATCCTCGCCATCCCCGGCAATCACGATGGCGTCGTCTACTCCGCCGATCCCGCGCCAACCCTTGAGGCCTTTCTTCGCAACTTCTGCACCCCCGCTCCCGTGCAATCGCCAGACTCCGGTGGCCTTCTGCGCACCACTATGATTCAGCCCGGCGTCTACTTCACGCTGGAAGCTCCCTTCCTTCGCATCCTCGGCCTCTACAGCAACGTACTCGAGGACCCCGGCGTCATCTCCGATCAGAACGGTCAGAACAAAATCCTCGATGGCAGACAGGTCGCCTTCCTCACCGCCGCGCTCAAGCGAGTCAAGAGCGACAACTTCACCGGAGCCGTCATCATAGCCATGCACCATCCAGCTTTTACCGGCGGAGCCGTACACGGAGGCAGCCCTCTCATGCTTGCCGACATCGACTCTGCCTGCAAGGCTGCAGGCGTCTGGCCCCACGCCGTCTTCTCCGGCCACGCCCACAACTACCAGCGTTACACGCGCACGGTCAACAACATCCAGATACCGTTCCTCGTCGCAGGTTGCGGCGGCCACGCTCCCCACTCGCCCATGCGTGCAACCTACCGCACGCCCTACAAGATCGACAACACGCTAACGCTCGAAAACTACGACGACACGGACTACGGCTATCTCCGCGTCGTCGTCGATGCCCAGACGATGCGCATCGAGTTCCATCCCCAGAGCGATGGCGGCACCACCAAAACCCCCAACGACGTCGTAACCATCACCCTTGCAACACACGCGGTGCAGTGACATCGCTTCCGCAGGCCACCAGAAAACCTGTCAAGCCCCAAAACAGCAAATCCCCGCGCCAATCCTCAATAATCGCATTGCAAAAGAGTTTGACCCAACCCGATATAATAGATACAGAGACAAAGAAAAGCCCCGGCCACCAGCTGGGGCTTTTCCCATTAATCCAAATCAAAGGAGACCAGCACACCTGCCCAGCCACCGAAGTACGAACCTAAGTCAATAAAATAGAACACTTTGCGCAATTAAGAAGGGGAGGGGGTCCCACACCCCGAACTCGTCTAAACTTCTTGGGGGGCCACTCATCGCTTTTAGCTCTCATAGGAAGATAGTGATCAATCGACGCACGTTTCTAAAGCGAAGCGCAGGAGCGCTGATAGCAGCCAGGACCACCTCATCTCTCTCTGCTCCAACATCAACCGAAACACCTCCGGAATTCAAAACATCGAACGCTCGCTGGCAGGCCGCTTATGACGGCGCCCTGGCCGTCCTCGCCGGCAACGTGCAACAAATGCCGCGATACAGCAAGCCCGTACTGATCGAAGGCTCGACCTATCAGGGCATCTGGATGGAGTGCGGACCCCACGAGTCCCTCGTCTACCGCAAGTTCCGCCCCGACATAGCCCGCAACAACCACATGACCTTCTTCGAGCTTCAGCGCCCAGACGGCCAGTTCCCAGCAAACAACAAAGTACAGGAAGCAGGCTTCGGACAAATCCAGATGGTCGTGCCGATCGCTGCAACGGCGTGGGAGTTCGCACAGGCTACCAATGACGAAGAGTTCCTTCACACCGCCTATAAAGCCTGCTCCAACTGGGACAACTGGCTCATGCGCCACCGCAACACACGCGCAACCGGCCTCATCGAGGGCTTCTGCACTTACGACACTGGAAACGACAACAGCCCGCGCTGGGCCGGACTTCCAAACCAGTGTCCCGACAAGGATGCGAAGCGTTGCCCTCCGATTCCAACGCTGCCGCGCCTCTGCCCCGATCTCTCCGCCACGACCTACGGCGCGCGAATCACTCTCGCAGCCATGGCCAAGGCCTTAGGCAAGACTACGGAAGCTGACCAGTGGACAGAAAGCGCACACAAGATTCGCACCCTGATCCTCTCGCGCTTGTACGTACCCGAAGAAGCTGCCTTCTACGACCTCGACGCGCAGAATCGCTTCGTAAATATTCGATCCGAAATACTCACCCGCGTCTGCGCCGAACATGTTCCAGACCAGGCGCTCTTCGACCAGCTATGGAGCCTTCAACTCCATAATCCAAAGGCCTTCTGGCCCGCTTTTCCGCTGCCCTCCATTGCGATCGACGACCCCGCCTTCGTCCGTCCGATCCCACGCAACTCATGGGGCGGCGCCTCGCAGGTTCTCACAGCACTACGAGCAACTCGCTGGCTCGATCATTACAATCGCTCAGCAGAGTTGGCCGTCATGATGGATCGGTGGTGCGAAGCCATCCAGCGCGACATGACCTTCCGGCAACAAGTCGATCCCCTGACTGGTGTCTTCACGAAGGAAGATGCTCCCAACTATTCCCCATGTGCACTGGTGATGGTGGATTACACGTGGCGACTCGCCGGAGTCTGTGAAACTCCCGATGCCTTGCACTGGAACGTTCGCCCCGGACATCCGGCAGCGAAATCAGCACGCTTTCGCATGCGCACCGACAAGGGACAAGGCGCCGAAATGCGCTATGACTCACAGGGAGTTAGCCTTTGGTTTGGAGGTAGATCACTCGGCCGAATCGAGTCCGGCTCTGTCAGGCTTGTCACAAACAAAACCGGCGATCCGCAGGCCTTAATCGGAATCAGCGAACAACCGCAGGAAGTCAGGGTACAACTAGCGGGCCACGTACCACAGAAAATATCGATACGGCCAAATCAACGAATCGCACTCGAATAAACAAGCGAGTGGATGGGCCTAAATCATGACAAACTGCCCAATTATTCAATAAATCACTTGCTTTTCTAAATCGTAGCTGTCAAAGTAACAAAGCGTAGGAGAAGCCCGATGAACACGAAATCGCACAACACGATGCGTAGGTCGCCTGAGAGAAGCCATCTCTCCGTTGACCGCCGGGCCTTGCCTCACACCTGCCAGTAACTGACGGCGGACGATCCTACGCAATTAACACGCACAAATACGCCTACTGAGCGCCGACGAGAAGGCCTGCAATACTCGCGCCTTCGACCAAACCCTCAGCAGCTCTGCGCATTTCTTGCGTTCCTCAACAAACTGCTTGAGCACAGCTGTAAAGCTGTGTCTGCAAACAATCCAGCCTTCGCTGGTTAGAAAGAAAGGCCCGCCATGGGCAAGCCATACATCAAGGGCGGAACCCCGATTGGTTCGGCATCGCTCTGTAAAACATGTTCTTACGCGCACATCATGACCGGATACCGCGAATCCGAGATGATCACGATGTGCAATGACGTCCACCCCAACATCGTCGTGCCGTTTCTCATCTACGAGTGCACCGGCTACTACGACAAGAACCGTCCGAACTGGAAACTGATGGAGGACCTCGCCATCGACGTTAACCCCCGCTCCGCTGAAGCCGGTGGGTTTCAAAGTCGGTGTCGGCTTCCACGAAGCCGCGGTCGCACGCGTCCGTGCGGACGACTCCGACAAGCACGATGATGACTAATCAAACGAACCCACAAAATCGGGTGCCCATCGTCGCGACAAGTTTCATCGCCGCGACGATGGGCATTCGCCACATAACCTGCCTGAATCCACTCCTAAATCCGCTCCAGAGTCCCCCGATCCATCTCTCCACCAAAGTACTTCTCCAGAGCCTCCCGGAACACCCCGCCCTCCCCCGCAGCCTTCACAAAAAGCGTTATGCTCGAGTGAAACTTCAGGTCGTCCGGATACCCGAAGATCTCCTCAACCGTCCTCCCCTCCACCCCGCAAACAATCCCGACACACTCCCGCAGCCTCACCCCCAGCACCGGATGTTCTAGATAAGCCCGAGCCTCCTCCAGCCCTGAGACCCCATATCTTACCGCCGTAGGGCTACTCCCCAACCCCCGAATCTGCGGAAACACGAACCACATCCAGTGGCTCCGCTTCCTTCCCGCCCGAAGCTCCGCACAGGCCTGCTCATAAATCCCCTCCTGCGCCTCCACAAACCGCTCCAGCCCAAACCGGTCGATCATCCCACTCCCTCCCGGCCCAGTCAGAGATCGGCGTTTCCCAAATGCCGCCCCTGCATGGACTTATCTTTCCAAAGCGCTAGGCCTCGCTTGGCTCAACAGCTACGGCTGTGCAATTAAAAGTCTCCAAAAGCGCCTAACCTTGAAACCCTTCCTCAAAAAAGAACGTCTGATTAGGAATCATGACCACGGCAGAGCTTCAACAACACCTCCATTCACTGGAAGAACGTCTCCTCCACCCCGATCGCGAATCCAACCGCAAGGATCTTCTGCAGCTATTAGCCCCTGATTTCAGAGAGTTCTGCACCTCAGGCCGCATCTTCAATCTTCAGCAGCTCTCCGAATCCCTTCTCACCAGTTCCCCTCGCTCCGCCACCATGACCCGCTTTTACTCCATGCCGCTAGGCCCTGACGCAGCCCTCACCACCTACCACATCGCCACCACCACCTCTTCGTCCCACCACTCCTCCGTCTGGGTACTCCGGGACGGCCGCTGGCAACTCATCTTCCACCAGGGAACCACGGCTTTCTGACACTAGCGTCGCCTACAAAAAGCTACGAGTCCTGACGCTCGCGCTCCCAATCCTCACGACGCTCCCGTTCCACCAGATCATCCGGATCTCCCCGCTTCTCCCACTCCCTTCGCTGCTCGCGTTCCTCCCGCTCCTCACGACCGTCACTCATCGCGCCTCCTCTCCGGCAGCTTCGCCTCTGGCACACCTCCAATTACACCAGAATCACCTAGCGGAGCACCACCCTCACCCCATCGCCCTCCCCATCCCGAAAGCTAACCTCCCTATCGCTCATTACCACGTTAGGCTGATATCCCACCCCACCCAGCGGCGCCACCTTCGCAATATCCGCCTCCGTCCAGCACACCATCCCCCGCACGCAACTCAGCTTCGCGGGAGTACCCGGCACGCTTCCCCGCTGAACCAGGTAGGTCCCATCCACCTCCCGAATCAGCACATCGTTGTAGTAGTTGATAAACACACCAGCATCATCTACTCGAACCCCATTCCGCTCCACCTTGGCCAACGGATCGCGCAAAAAAAGCCGCTGTCGATAGACCACAACAACAACAATCAACAGCACCGCAAGAACAATCAGGATCCTCTTCAAGCTCAGCCTCACACCGCCGCAACTCCGCAGACACACAACTCGGGCAAACAGGCGGAAATCGAATACAAGCGTTGTAATGAATCCGCCCAGTCTTGTCTCTCAAATTCTTCCCACTGGCCCCCAAGAGTCACCCTTACTTCTTCTCTTCGTGATACTCCTGCTCCGTATTAATCCCCCACAACGCAGCCTTATCCACCTTCCCGGCCACAATCCCATCCACCACCGTCATTGCCGTCAACATACTGTGGTCCTGATTGTTGTACTTGTGCATCCCGTTCCTCCCCACCAGAAACAGGTTCTCGAACCCATCGGTAAACTCCCGCAGTTCATTGAACCGGTCATACGTCCCAAAGTAAGCCGGGTACGTCTTAGGTACCCGCACCACATGCCCATCGCTCACATCCTCAGCATTCACAATTCCAATCTTCGCCAGCTCGCCAATCGCAAAACGCTTTAGCTCGTCGTCCGGCATCTTCCAAAGTTCATCTGTGTCATAACAGAAGTATTCCAACCCAATCCAAACCTTCGCCGGATCGCTCACCAGGTAAGGGCTCCAGTTATTGAATATCTGTAACCGTCCCAGTAGCACATCCGGCTCCTGCACATAGATCCACGTATCCTTCAGCAGTCCGCCATCCGGTTCCTTCACCTTCAGCCGATCCACCAGCAGCCCCACAGTAATAAAGTCCCGATACTGCAGCCCTTCACTCACCTCGCGAACATTCTCCGGCACCCGAGCATCCATCGCCCGCACCAGCTCCCGCATAGGCATCGTCGAAAAGAAATAGTCCCCCGCGAACGTCCACCGTTCACCCACCTCATTCACCGCGTCTACCGATAAAACCCGACCACCCTCACAATGAATCGCATCCACCTTCCACCCCAGCAAAACCTCTCCACCCTTCTCCTTCACCAGCCCCGCCACATGCTCCCAAAGCTGCCCCGGCCCATACTTCGGATACATAAACCGCTCAATCAAACTTGTATCTGTGCCTTTCTGAGACACATCTTTGTTCGCCGGCCCACTGAAATTCTTCTTCAAAAAGTGCTTCACCGCAGTCGTCAAACTCAGTCCCTTAATCCGCTGCGCCCCCCACTCAGCCGAGATCTCATCGCAACTCATCCCCCAAACCTTCTCCGTATAGCTCTTGAAGAAAGTCAGGTAAAGCTCACGACCAAATCGATTGATCAAAAAATCCTCAAGGCTCTTCTCCGGCCTGATCTGGCTCACTCGCGACTTCAGATAACTCATCCCGACTCTGAAAGTCCTTACCACCCCAAGATTCCGCAGCGTTGTCGCCGTCACCGTAATCGGATAATCAAAAAACTTCCGCAGATAATAAATACGGCTCTTCCGCGGACGAATCAGCATCACCAAATCCGGTTCAGGAGTAGCAGCAGCCTCTACCAGCGCGTCCACCGAAGTCTCTGGCTCCTCCTCATCGCCATCCGCTTTCACAATAGGCCCAACCCCGCGAAGCACAGGCTCCTCTGGAAGATGGGCAGGCACAGCAATCAAGCGCCGTTTGCCTTGATAGCTAATCTCCTGCGACCGCAACCCGACATCTTCCACCTCCGGCGGCATCAGGTCGATCCACCACTGCATCACGCGATCGCTCTTCGAAAAAAACCGATGCCCCCCAATATCCATCCGGTTGCCCTTATACCGGATCGTCCGCGAGATCCCACCGATCTCATTGCTAGCCTCCAGCACAATCGGCTGAACATCGGTCCGCCGCAGAAGCTCCAGCGCTGCCGTCAATCCAGCAGGCCCAGCCCCAATGATGATCGCTCTCTTCGCCATAGGCCGCTTCAACTATACGGTGCCATCCACCCCTCACAACAGCACCGTTGCAGTGGCCTTCCGCACTCCACCACTTAAGACGAGACCTGCCTTTAAAAAGTCGCTCCGCAAACGTAAAGACCTCGTCATCTCATCGTAAAAAATAAGTTGTAATTGTTTCTTGTTTGTCATCTCGAAGGGGATTTGTTGTTGCGGGTGCTCCACCCTTAGCGTCGTCTCATCGCGCTAAGGATGAGAAGGAAACAGCTCAGCCAACATGGGCGAGCACGAAGAGCTATCGAAGTTGCTCGAGGGTAAGCGGCACACGATCACTGGGATTCTCTCCCGGTCGAAATCTTAGTCCGTACCGAGTGAAACATAAATAGTGCAGATTAAAGATTTGAACCGGTTGCTGGATTCATTTGAGGCCGGCGGCCATGGTTTTCACGATGGTGCCATTGGCGTCGTCGTCCTTGAGTGCCCAGACAAAAGCGCCACCGAGGCCCCCAGGAACGCGGATGCGGATGTACGCAGTTTTGAGCCACACCGTGATCGGGTCATCGTAGGACCAGAAGGTTTGTGTGTTGGGATCATAGAGCCACACGGCGAGTCGGCGTTCATCGAAAAGGCGCGTGTAGCCGTTCAGGCCGGTGAGCGTGAGATACGTGATCACGCCGGGCGTTTGCAGGTAATCGGTCGCAGGAAACGGAGCTGGCCCCGTGGACGTTTGATACAGGCCATTACCGGTTTTGGGAACGCCGGTCCAACCGCGCGCATATGTGGGAATGCCGAGGACAAGTTTTTCTCCGGGAACACCAGCCTCAAGATACGAGCGAATCGTGTAGTCGATGTAAAAATTCTCGGAGGAATCGGGATCCTGCTTGTCGTCGAAGAGGGGAGACGCGTGATTGGTGGAAGTCTCCCAGGTGCCATGGAAGTCGTAGCCCTGCACATTGAAAAAGTCGAGCTGGCGCCCGACTTCGGCTAGCTGGAGGTTGGAGAAATTCTGCTGGCCGGCAGGGCCGAACATGGTCAGCATATAGTGCTTTTTGTTGGCCTCTCCCAAGGCGTCCAGCTGCTTGCGAAATTCCTGGAGCAGCAGCGTTGCGTTTACCGTGTCAGCGGCAGTGGGAAATTCCCAATCAATATCAATGCCGTCGAAAACTCCCGCTGCAGAGATTCCAGACCCGAGATTACCTTTGACGAACAGATCGATGCAGTTGGCGACCATGGCCTGACGGCCGGCAGCGGTACTCGCAGCGGCCGAAAAACCGTCGGCCCCAGCGAGCGAGATCAGAACTTTCAGATTGGGATGCAGTTGCTTGAGCTGCTGCAGCGCGGCGAAATTCCCGTACAGGGGCCCGGGGTAGGGTGCGCCGCTGACGCTTGGAAGATTTGGATCCTGATAATCGGCCCAACTATCCGCTATGGCGCAGCCGGTCGGCGTGGCGTTGCCGAAGGCGTACGTCAAATGCGTGAGCTTATCTGCAACGCCATTGGCCTGTAGATTGGCAATGTTGTAGCCGGCGAAATAAATGCTCCATTCTTCGAAGTAACCACCGACCACTTTGGATTTGTTATCGTGGCGCGGTTCATTGGCGAGAGTGGGGCGCGCAAGAAAGAAGGGAACGAGCAGAGTGAGGAAGATGGTGAGGACGCGATTCGGAAGACATACAGAAACACGAGTCGCCATAGAACCACCTGAAGGAGAGGATGTGGAACTGGCGCAAAATATAAACCTATATAGCGGCTTTGGCAAACGACGACATTTGCAGAGAAAAGCTAACTTCTAGCGAGCGTTTCTGCTTCTGCATTCGGGATGTCGTTATACTCACAGCCTCGATTCTGCGCGCTGGCGGCAACTCTGCCTCACCTAATTTCAACAAAATGTGCATGAAACCTGAGTCGAGTCTTACGTCAGGCAGGGGTACACAGGAAGTTCATCCTACAGGCTAGCTCAACTGGAAGTTTCCGAAATCGTCACGTTCCAACCATACCTTTGTCCTTCTGAACGATAAACGGGGTTTTCGGCAACTTCGCTTGACGGAGCCGGAGGGCGCTGAATCTCTGGCGCCAGCGACAGCCCTCCGGTCACACATGGTGCAGTGTGTTTGGGCAAGCGCAGAGAAGGGGCCACAAAGCAGACAGGTCAGCCTTTAGTGCTGGAATCTGGTCTCAGGATCAAGCTCGTATTGCGGCCCACCCATGAATTCACCGATAGCCACGACCAGGCGGTCATAGACGTTCCGGCTTCGTCTATCATCAATCCCCAGGGCCTTCTCAAATACGAACCAGCAGCATCGACGTCACGCGTCAGGAGTCTTGTCTATGGGTCGGGTCCTCGTCATCGGAAGCGACAACCCTGTCACTCACGCCATCGTAGATCTCCTCTCTACTGCGGGTGTCCCCGTCGAATTCGCGGCCGGACCCGTCGTCGCTCTGCAATGCATGCGTGCACGGTCCTTCGCCATCACCATCACAAGTCCTAGCACCTCCATCGACGAAGACCTGGCCTTGTTCAACGAGATGCGTCTCATCCGGCCCGGCATCAAGTGCGTCGTGCTCGCACGGCACAGCACCCCCCAGGAGATCATCGCCGCGCTCCGCGCCCGCGTCTTCGCCTGCTTCACCGAGCCCTTCGACGCTCAAGCCATCGCCGACATCGCACGCGAGGCAGCCTCAGGCGGCCTCGCGGACGACGACATCCACCTCATCTCCGCCCGCCCCGGCTGGGTCACCGTCCGTGCCAACTGCCGCCTCCTCACGGCCGAGCGTCTCGTGTCCTTCGCCCGGGAGCTCAGCTCCCAAATGCAGGACGACATGCGCGATGCGATCCTGGTCAGCTTCCGCGAGATCGTTCTCAACGCCATGGAGCACGGCGCCGCCTTCAATCCCGAGCAGATGATCGAAGTCACCGCCGTCCGAACCCGCAGATCGTTCGTCTTCTACGTCCACGACCCTGGCTCCGGCTTCCGCCAGGAACCGCCAGGCACCGATCGCATCGTCGATCCCGCCGACGGTCTCATCGCTAATCTCGCCGACGACGATCTCATCTCCGATCTCACCGACGATCTTACCAATCCCACCGACAACATCAGCGTCCATATCCGCAGACGCGAAGAGAAGGGCTTATCACCCGGCGGCTTCGGTCTCCTCCTCGCCAGAGGCGCCGTCGACGAGCTCCTCTATAACGAGATCGGCAATGAAGTCCTGCTCATCAAGTACATCGACCGCGCCCCGCCCATTCAAAGCGATCCACTCGTGCATTAGTGTGCTGCGCAGCCGCGATGTAGAAGAAACTATGTGTCGGGCGAAGGACACGCAACAGCATTGGCATGAGCTGCTGTTGCAATTGTTGCTCGTCGTTTTGAACGAAGCGAAGAGTCCTCGTATTTGCCCAAGCTACAAACGCCCACCCAAAATCCCATCCACAACAAAAATCTCCCCACGCCAAAGGCGCAGGGAGACCAATACCACTTACAGTGACCGCGAGCTACACAGCCACTCGCTCTTCCCTCTTCGTCACTTCAAACCTCAATCCATCCTTCCCGGCATCCACCACCACATGATCGCCATGCAGCACCGTGCCATCGAGGATCTTCACCGCCAGCTTATCCTGCACCATGCGCTGAATCGCCCGCTTCAATGGCCGCGCTCCATAAGCCCGGTCATACCCGGCCTTGAAGATCGCCTTCCGCGCCGCATCCGTGAGCTCCAGCATAATCTTGCGATCGCTCAACAGCTTCTGCAGATCAGCCAGCCGCAGATCGACAATATGCGTCAACTCCGACTCATCCAGCGGATGGAACACAACAATGTCATCCACGCGATTCAGAAACTCTGGCCGGAACTGCTGCCGCAGCGAATCCATCACACGAACCTTCGCATCCTCAAAACCGTCTTCGCCCTGAGCCCACGCCGTAGTCAACTGCGCTGCGCCCACATTCGAGGTCATAATCAGCACAGTATTTTTGAAGTCCACCGTGCGACCCTTCGAGTCCGTCAACCTTCCATCATCCAGCACCTGCAGCAGCACATTGAACACATCCGGATGAGCCTTCTCGATCTCATCAAACAGGATCACCGCATAGGGCCGCCGCCGCACAGCCTCCGTCAACTGGCCGCCTTCGTCATACCCCACGTAGCCCGGAGGCGCGCCAATCAACCGCGCCACCGCATGCTTCTCCATGTACTCGCTCATGTCGATCCGCACCATCGCGGCCTCGTCGTCGAATAGAAACTCCGCCAGCGCCCGTGCCGTCTCCGTTTTTCCAACACCCGTAGGCCCCAGAAAAATAAACGAACCAATCGGCCGCTTCGGATCGCTCAATCCAGCCCTCGAACGACGAATCGCATTCGCCACCGCACTGAGCGCCTCGTCCTGTCCAACCACACGCTCGCGCAGACGATCCTCCATCTGCACCAGCTTCTGCATCTCGCCCTCAAGCATCTTCGAGACAGGAATCCCCGTCCACTTCGACACAATCGCGGCGATATCCTCCTCGTCCACCTCTTCCTTCAGCATCCGTGAAGGCTTCGCCGCCACACCCGTCGCCGCTTCAGCGGCATCCTCGCGCACCGCAGCATCCTGCAGCGCAGTCAGCTCCTTCAGCTCCGCCTCCAGCTTCGGAATCTCGCCATACTGCAACTCCGCAGCCCGCTGCAGATTGCCCTTACGCGTCTCCTCCTGCATTTGGAACCGCAGGCCTTCAAGTTGTTCCTTCAGCTCCGCAATCCGGCCAATCGCACCACGCTCCTTCTGCCAGCGGGCACGCAATCCGGTCGCACTCTCCTTCACCTCGGCAAGCTCACGCTCTACAATCTCGAGCCTCTCCTTCGAAGCCGCATCTTTCTCGCGCTTCAAAGCCGCGCGCTCAATCTCCAGCGAAGTCGCCCGTCGTTCCAGATCATCGATCTCCACCGGCACACTTCCAATCTGAATCGCCAGCGCAGCCGCAGCCTCATCCACAAGATCAATCGCCTTGTCCGGCAAAAATCTATCCGAGATATACCGATGGCTCAACGTGGCCGCCGCAACAATCGCCGAATCCTTAATCCGAACCTTATGGTGCGCCTCATACTTCTCCTTCAGCCCACGCAGAATCGCAATCGTATCCTCAACATTCGGCTCACCGACATACACCACCTGAAAACGCCGCTCCAACGCAGCATCTTTCTCGATGTACTTCCGATACTCATTCAGCGTCGTCGCGCCAATCGCACGTAGCCCACCACGCGCCAGCGCTGGCTTCAGCATGTTACTGGCATCCATCGCGCCCTCGGCTGCTCCGGCTCCTACAAGAGTATGTAACTCATCAATGAACAAAATGATCTCGCCGTCCGAGTCCTCAATCTCCTTCAGGACAGCCTTCAGCCGCTCCTCGAACTCGCCGCGAAACTTCGCGCCCGCGACCATCGCAGCCAGGTCCAGCGCACACACCCGCTTGTCCTTCAAAATCTCTGGAACATCACCCTGCATAATCCGCCGCGCCAATCCTTCAACAATCGCCGTCTTACCCACACCCGGCTCGCCGATCAGCACAGGATTGTTCTTAGTTCTGCGGCTCAACACCTGAATCACACGGCGAATCTCTTCATCACGCCCGATCACTGGATCAAGCTTGCCCCGCCGCGCCAGATCCGTCAGATCCTTCGCATACTTCTCCAACGCCTGAAACTTGCCCTCAGGATTCTGATCCGTCACCCGCTGCGATCCACGCACCTCCGCCAGCGCCTTCAGAATCGCCTCATACGTTGCTCCCAACGCAGCCAACGCCGTCTGCACAGCATCGCCCTTCTGCTTCGCCAGCGCCAGCAACAGATGCTCGGTCGAAACATAGTCATCCTTGAAGTTGTCCGCCTCTTTGAACCCCTGCTCCAGAACCTTCTGCAGCGCCGAGCTCAACCCAGGCTGCGCCCCACCCTGAACCTTCGGAAGCTTTTGTATCGCCGAGTTCACCCCGCTCAGCAACTGCTCCACCGGCACCCCCACCTTCTCCAGCACTGGAATCACCACCCCCTCACGGTCCTCCAGCAGCGCCGCCATCAAATGCAGCGGTAACACCTCTGGATTTCCATTCTCCGCCGCATGCCCACTCGCCGCCTGCACGGCCTCCTGCGACTTCACCGTCAATCTATCCCACTTGATTGCCATTACTTATTCTCCTGTAGCTAATCTCAATCAAATAGATGTCTTACAGGCCCAAAAGTTGTAAAACTTGATAGTAAGTCACTCATATTTAAAGATTTGGCGGACAAATCCTTTTACCATCAATACGTTGGGCACGTCTCATTCCCCAAAAGTTGCAGCCCAATTCCGAAAAAGCGGCATTCCGTCTCCTGCCGCCGCACGATACAAAAAAATATAGTCCTCATCCCTTCCCTCGGAGCATTGATTTCGTGCGGCGGTTGCCACCATCTTTCGCCCTTCTGGCGCTCGTCTTGCTCACCGGTTGCGGGCCTACGTCCTCCCAAAAAGCCGCCCCCGTGAGCGTCCCCGGCCAGGCCATCGAAGGGACCCTCCACGGCGGCAATCAACCCGTCGTCGGAGCCCACATCTACCTCTTCGCTGCCAATAACATCGGCTACCGAGCGCCCAGCATCTCCCTCATCAATCCGCACGCCCCCGGTGCCGCGACCGACGCAAACGGCACCTACCTCATCACCAACGCCTCCGGCGGTTTCAGTCTCAACGGAGCCTACTCCTGCATCCCCGGCCAACAGCTCTACATCCTGGCCACCACTGGAAACCCTGGCCTCCACGGCAGTTCCAACAACGACGCCCTCGCCATGCTCACCGCCCTCGGCAGCTGTCCCAGCGACGGCAACCTCGCCGCCACCGTTCCCTACATCTCCATCAACGAGCTCACAACCGTAGCCACCATCTACGCCCTCGCCGGCTTCATGTCCGACCCCATCCACGTCAGCTCCGCGCTCTCACCCGGCTCCATCCAGGGCCTCGCCAACGCCTTCGCCACCGTCAACACCCTCGTCGACATCGCCTCCGGCACCTCCCTCGCACAAAACCAACAAGGCAACGGTGTCCTCCCCCAAGCCAAACTCAACACCCTGGCCAACATTCTCGTCCCCTGCATCAACTCCACCAGCCAAACCAACGGGTGCACCACCCTCTTCAACAGCGCTAAAGACTCTAACGGCAACGCCCCGCTCGACACCGCCACTGCCGTCCTCAACATCGCCCACAACCCTGCCGCCAACCCCGCCGCCCTCTTCACCCTGGCCACCGCCAACGCACCTTACCAGCCCGCCCTCACCGCCGCCCCCAACGACTGGACCCTGGCCATCACCTTCTACGCTCCCAACATGGCCGGTCCCTACTACCCTGCCTTCGACTCCGCTGGCAACCTCTGGGTCCCCGCCTTCGCCAGCAACACCCTCACCGAGTTCGACCCCTCCGGCAACATCCTCTCCGGTCCATCCGGCTTCACCGGCGGCGGCCTCAACCAGCCCTACTCCATCGCCATCGACGCCTCCGACAATCCATGGGTCGTCAACTTCGGCCCCATCAACGCCTCAACCGTCTCGAAATTCCTCTCGAACGGCTCCCCCGCCACCGCAACACCCTACCCCTGCAGCACCACCTGCTTCTTCCCCGCCTTCGGTACCACCGGCAATCTCTGGATCTCCGCCGCAAACCGAACCACCGTTCTCAGCCCTTCCGGCGCAAATCTCGCTCAATTCACCACCAGCGCCTACAACTCCGGCATCGTCCTCGACCCCTCCGACCACGCCTGGACCCTCGGCCTCGGCAGCAAACTCTACCGCCTAACCCTGCCATCCGCCATCTCTGTCTCTTCCGAGTCCGTTACCGCGCCCAGCGCCACCACCGAGCTCATCCCCACTGCCATCGACGCCTCAGGAAACATTTGGTTTGTCTCCAGCAAAAACAGTGCCATCGGCAAATCCGACCCCACAGGCAAACCCCTCTCACCCGCCGGAGGCTACACCGGCGGAGGACTCAACGGCCCTGGCGGCATCGCCATCGACGGCGCCAACAACGTCTGGATCACCAACCGCAACACCAACTCCATCTCCGCCTTCACCAATGCCGGCGTAGCCATCACTCCCTCCACCGGCTACACCGCCGACGGCGTCAGCGGCCCGCGAGGCATCGCCATCGACCCCTCCGGCAATCTCTGGGTCACCAACTTCACCTACAACTCCGTCACCGAATTCCTCGGCCTCGCCGCCCCCACAGCCACTCCCATCACCGCCTCCACCCATGGCCAGCGCCCCTGACGCCTCCCGCACGATCGCGGCGACTTATCGGAGATGGAAACCGAAGGCGTTTGATGAAGCTTGTTTATTTTGAAACGCGAGGCAGTGGGTGGAGGAGTGCCTTGTCGACTTTGAGGGCGATGCCGGTGTTGCGGTCGGCTACCTCGGCGACTTTGTATTGGGCTGCGGTGCCTAGGACCTGGGCGACTTCGGTGGGGGTTAGGTTGTAGTCGTCGGTGAGCCACTGGGCCATGTTGGAGGTGGCGTCGCGAAAGGCGGAGTCGAGTGAGCCGTCGTAGCCGAGGGCGATGATGGAGGTCGGGTTTTCGACGCGCGGGCTGGGGAGGTGTTTGTTGGGGATGACGTCGACGGTGAACTCGACGTCCATGGAGGTTTCGAGTGCGTTGCCGTTGAGCTCGCCGTCGCCTTGCAGGGCGTGGCCGTCGCCGAGATAGAGGAGCGCGCCGGGGTTGGAGACGGGGAGGTAGACGGTGGCGCCGTCGGTGATCTCGTTGAAGTCCATGTTGCCGCCGTAGTTGCCGGAGTCGCCGGTGCCGGGAGGCGCGGAGGCAGTGCCGGTCGCGGTGGCGATGCAGCCGAGCATTGGTTTGATCGGGACAGTGTAGTGGGCGAGGCGTTCGGTGGGCTTGACGGGTGAGGCGGTGCCGTTGGCGAGATCGAGATGCCAGACGATGGTCTTGCCGGCGTCTTTCATCTTGACGGCGAGGTCGCTGTCGGTGGCGCGGCTGACGAGGTCGTCGTCGCTCATGGCCCAGTCGCGGTTGAGGCGAAGGCGGTTGATGTGAACGACGAGGATATCGCCGGGCATGGCGGACTGGATGAAGAAGGGGCCGGTCTGCGGGTTGCCGCCCATGACGCGCTTCTGGCTGTCGTGGTCGTTGCCTCCGGCGTCGACGGTGGTGGTGTGGATGGTGTCGCCGGGGTTGACGGTGAGGACGGGTTTGTTGAAGGGGGAGAACTGACGGTAGAAGACGGTGGGGATGAAGTCGTGGCTTTGGGGTGCGGCTGAGGGGCGCGGTGGACGCTGGGTGGCGGTGAAGGTGTACGTCACGTGCGTGGGAGTGCTGGACTCGATCTCGATGACCTCGCCCTGGAGAGTGTTGTCGACGATGGTGCCTTTGGCCTGCGCGGTGCCGCCTTCGTTGTCTTTGGTTGTGAAGTGGAAAGAGGAGCCGTCGGTTTCGCCTTCGAGCGAATCACCGCCGAATTTGCCGGTGAGTTTGTTTCCTTGCTGGGTGAGATCGACGCCGAAGTTGGTGTGGGTACCGTAGTAGTCGATGCTCGCGGTCCAGTGGCCGGTGAGGCTGGGCTTGGCGTCGGATTGGGCGAGGGCGGAAGCAGAGAGGACGAAGAGGACAGCGGGGACGAGCTTACGCTGCATTGGGTCTCCTAATAGCGGCTTTTGATGCGGGGCCGGAGATAGTTCGCGTTGTGAGATACGACGAGCTGAGTCTACTAGTTTCGAGGAAGGCGGGCGGGGAATGAATTTTCGGGTGCTGGCTGGGGTGAGTCGGGGGAGGTGCGGACGGGGATTTCGGAGACGGCGGAGAAGCGGGTGGTGGGGAAGGCGTTGGGGTAATTCTGCTGAATCCATGAGGTCATCTGCTCGCGCACGAGGCAGCGGAGGTCGAAGCTCTCGCCGGAGTTGCGGGAGCTCATCAGACAGCGGACCTCCATGGCGCGTTCGGTGAGATTGGTCACCTGGAGGACGCAGGTTCGTCTGTCCCAGAGCGCCGAGGCGCTGACTATAGTGTTGAGTTGCTGGCGCAGAGCCTCTACCGGGATGGAGTAGTCGACGTAGAGGAAGGCCGTGCCCAAGATGTCGGCGGAGTCGCGCGTCCAGTTCTGGAAGGAGTTTTCGATAAAGAAGCTCAAGGGAACAATGAGGCGGCGGAGATCCCAGATCTTGACGACGACGTAGGCGGAGTTGATCTCTTCGACGCGGCCCCACTCGCCCTGGATGACGACAACGTCATCGACGTGAATGGGTTCGGTGAATGCGATCTGGAGGCCGGCAAAGAGGTTGGCTGCGGTGGAACGGGCTGCGGTGGCGAGGATAACCGAAGCGACGCCGGCAGAGGCCAGAAGACCGGAGCCCCAGCGCAGGACGGTGGCATCGTTGAAGGTCCAGAGAAGAGCGCCGATCGTCACAATGACGATGAGGAAGATGAGCATTCGGCGGAAGAGCTGGAACTGAGTATGAACACGTCGCGCCTGGAGATTGTTTAAAACTGCGAGGTCGTAGCGGCGTAGCGTAGCGGCCTGGAAGGCATAGATGCAGCCGATGGCGAACCATCCGAGTGCGATGACGAGCGCCATGGCGATACCCTGGCGAAGGATATGCGCGATGTTATCGGGAATCCTTGGAATGGCCGGCAGAACGATGCGTAGACAGGTAATGAAGAAGATCGCGCGCGCAGGATGGCTGAGGTACTTCCGAATGCCCCATCCCATGATCTTGTGTTCGGCTTCTTTGCGGCGGAGGATGCGGAAGATAACGTAATGCGCGATGTTGGCGATGACGATGACGCCGCAGAACAGAAAGATGGCGAAGAACCAGGGGTGGTGGAAGTGCTCCGCGATGGAGAAGGGTAGTTGCATAGCTAACGGTAGTTTGGCACAGGTGCAGGAGTACCTTATCTCTCCCCGAACTTAGATGCAGGGAGAGACAAGGATTGTTTGATACGCCGCTTAGTTTTGCTGCTGGTGGCTGAGGAAGTCGAGGATAGCTTGCTGGAGCGCGATGCGGTGGTCGGAGTAGGCGTGGTCGGTGGTCAAGTGGAGCGTGGTTGCCTGCCTACCACCCGCTTTGCGCAGGGCCGCGAGAAAGGCGTCATTCGATGGAACTAAGCCGTCGTCGGAAGTGATGACAAGGATAGGCCGGGTGGCGAGTTTGGGTGCAAGGTTGGGGACGTTCCATCCGTCGGCGTTGGCGACGATCTCCTCGGCAAGACTTTGGGGCGTGACACCTGCGAGCGGAGCCATGCCTTCGGCAGCGAGGTCTTTTGCGATGGGATTAACGGCGGCCTTTCGCTGCTCGGGCTTGAGCGACTCAACGGTATCGACTGACATGTCGGCTGCGGAGATGAGAGCGACGGCTTTAATGGACGGATCCTGCGCGGCAGCATATCGCGCCATGAATCCGCCCATGCTGTGGCCAATCAGAATGATGTTCGATGGATCAACACGGAATTTTTTGGCGTTAGCGGGATCGCGCATGAAGGCGATGGCCGATTGCGTGTCCTCGATGGAGTGGGTCAGGGAGAAGTCGCCGGGCGAGCCCCATGATCCGCGGTAGTTGAAATAGAGCACGTCGCAGCCCGCGCGGCGAAGGGTCTGGGCGAGGTCGAGGTTCTTCTCATTGCCAGGGAATCCGTGGAGAAGAATGACGGTCGGGTGCGGCCCGGCGCCAGGCGCGATGTAGATGAGCGCGTTGAGGAGGGCTCCATGGCTGGGGAGCTGGAAGGACTGCATGGCGGCTGGGTTTTGCTTGTCGGGCGCTGGATCGGTGGTGATGGCGGACTGGGCGTGCGTGGGTACGACGATGGAGACCGATGCGCTGAGCAGGGCTGCAGAGAGAAGGAAGCGTCGTAAGATCATGCGGTGATTGTAATGAGAGACCATGGAGATATCAGATGACTTTGGATGAAGTTATCGAGAACCATGTAAGATTTTCCTCACTCGTGCGTCGTGTGACCTGGATGGATCCCGCATGGGACGGGCCGTGATCCGGCCTCTGTTTCGTCCTCGACAACAGGGAGACATCTATGCCTGTGATAGCCGAGGGGATGATTAGAGCGGGAAGCACTTTCTCTTTCCCCGGTTCGTTCCCGGTGTTCCGCTGGAAAAGATGACACCGGCCTGGGTGCCAGCGCCAACGCTGCTTGCCTATATCGTTGGTACAACTTTGCTCGTTGCAGGCGTTGGGCTGATGATTCGCCGCACTCGTCGCACTGCCGCTGCCTTTGCGGGCGTAGTGCTTCTGCTACTCACGGTCTTCTTCTACGTTCCGATCCTCATATTGGAGATTCGTTCTCCGCTTGCAGTGGAAGGGGTCAATTATGTGGGCGATACCTTACTGTTCGCAGCGACAGCTTTGTTGACGGGCTTCGGTGCGGACTGACTGAGAATCTCGAAGACTGAAGTGTATTTTCCAATTCAAGCCGTCTAAGGACAGCATCAAAACACAGCGCACGTCCTTCGTGAAGCTGAGAGAAAAAGGCGTCGTAGGGTCATGCGGCGATTGTAGAGAAGGTACTTGCCGCAAATCTTAATTTTCGCCGAGCGTAACCAATTAGCAGCTTGGTTGTCATTTATCGAAGAAGACAGGAAGGTTTTAATTCTGCTGAAATACCACGCATAATGCAGTATGCAATCAATTGACGGTGCGGATCTTCCGGTGGCACGCTTCGATGGAGTCGATGCCTTGCGAGGCCTCTCCATCCTGGCAGTTGTATTGCTTCATGCCCATCTGCGGCTGTTTTTTGCGGGGCACTCGATCGAACCACTGATGCCGCGGTGGCTCTTCGAGGTTCTCTTTACAAATGGCAACAATGGCGTGACTGTTTTCTTTGCGGTCTCGGGCTTTCTCATTACGTTTACATCGCTGCGTCGTTTTGGAGCGCTCGCAAGAATGCGTGTCGCAGCTTTTTATCGCATTCGATTTGCTCGCATCGCACCTCTGCTTATCCTCACACTGGCTGTGCTCAGCTTGCTGCACCTGATGCATGCGGAAGGTTTTCGCATTCCGCCGTCGCGCGGCAGTTTGCCGCTGGCGGTATTTTCGACGCTTACGTTTCATCTGAATTGGCTCGAAGCCAAGCGCGGATTTCTGCCCGCGAATTGGGATGTGCTGTGGTCTCTCTCGGTTGAAGAGATGTTCTATCTGTTTTTTCCGCTAGCGTGTCTTTTATTTTTGCGTTGGCAACGTGGGACATTGTTCTTCGTTCTGGCGCTTGTTCTTTTTATAGGAATGGGACCCTTTGCGCGCACAGTCTGGACCTCAAACGAGATCTGGCAGGAGAAGTCCTATCTTGGGGGCATGGATGGTATTGCTTTGGGATGCCTGACGGCGCTGCTTACGGAGCGATTGCAGCGAGATCGTGTGCAAATCGGAACACGCCTTCCAGTGGCGATTCAGATTGTCGGAGCTGCGCTGATGGTTCTGATCTTTGCATGGCCGCATTGGCATTGGATGGAGACGGTTGGCCGGACGGGACTGGACGGCACAATTCTGGCGCTGGGGACATGCTTTGTCATATTTGGCTCGGTACTCAACGGACATAAAGGCAGGTCGTGGAGTGAACCGATTCGTTGGATCGGTCGTCGCAGTTACGAGATTTATCTGACGCATGAGTTCGTTGTGGTGTGGATGACCTTGCTTTATCTCAAGCTGCGGCGTGGCCCGGGGCCATTATGGATTGCAGCCATAGTGATGCTATCCCTGATGGTTGGCGCCTTTGTCGCACGATGGTTCTCGGAGCCGATGAATCGCCGTTTGCGAGGTGCTCGAATTCCTTCGCATCAAACGGAACATGCTGAACAAATGGTGTGAAGAGAGTCAAACCCAGTAGAATAAAGGGTGATGGCTTTTACGGAACAGTACGACGTTGTGGTTGTAGGCGCGGGACATGCCGGGTGTGAGGCGGCTGTCGCTGCGGCTCGGATGGGGCTGCGCACGGCCATCTTTACGCTGAATCTGGATTTGATTGCGCAGATGAGTTGTAATCCGGCGATTGGCGGGATTGCCAAGGGACATCTGGTGCGGGAGGTGGATGCACTGGGTGGCGTGATGGGTGAGGTTGCGGATGCCTGCGGGATTCAGTTTCGGTTGTTGAATACGAGCCGGGGGCCGGCGGTTTGGTCTCCGAGGGCGCAGTGCGATAAGGCGCTGTATCGGGTTCGGATGCGTGAGGTGCTTGAGGGGCAGAAGAATCTGTTTATCAAGCAGGCTGAGGTTGTGGATCTGGTTGTGGAGCGAGTCGGCGAGTCAGCGAGTCAGCGGGTCAGCGGGTTGAAGCTGCGGGATGGTCGGGTGGTTATTGCCGGGGCGACGATCGTTACTACTGGAACGTTTTTAAACGGTTTGATTCATTGTGGAGAGCAGCAGTACACGGCGGGGCGGAGTGGCGAGCCGGCCAGTGTTTTGCTGGGTGAGAGTCTGAAGCGACTTGGTTTGCGGGAGTGCCGGTTGAAGACGGGGACTCCCCCGCGGCTGGATGGGCGCACGATTGATTGGACACAGTTTCAGGAGCAGCCGGGGGATGTCGATCCTACGCCGTTCAGTTTTCGCTCTCCGTTTGCAAAGGGCGGGGCGCTGCCGCTGCGACAGATCAACTGCCACATTGCCCATACGACGCCGGAGACGCTGCGACTGATTCGCGAGAACGTGCACCGGTCGCCGATGTACACGGGGCAGATTGAGGCGATTGGGCCGAGGTATTGTCCTTCGATTGAAGACAAGATTGTGCGGTTTCCGGAAAAGACGCGGCATCAGTTCTTCCTGGAGCCGGAGGGTTTGAATACGCACGAGGTCTACATCAACGGCATGAGCACGAGCCTGCCGATGGAGATTCAGGCGGCGATGGTGCGGTCGATTCCGGGACTTGAGCATGCGGAGATGCTGCGGCCCGGATATGCGATTGAGTACGACGCGATCGATCCGACGGAGCTGGACCGGACGCTGAAGGTGAAGAAGTACGATGGCCTGTATCTTGCCGGGCAGATCAACGGCACGAGCGGGTATGAAGAGGCTGCATGCCAGGGCCTGATGGCGGGGATCAATGCGGCGCTGTCGGTAAAGGGCGAGGCCGGATTTACGCTCGATCGTACCGAGGCTTATACGGGCATCCTGATTGATGATTTGATCAGCAAGGGGACGAACGAGCCTTATCGGATGTTTACTTCGCGCGCTGAGTTTCGGCTGCATCTGCGAATTGATAATGCGGACCGCAGGCTGACTCCGCATGGACGTCGGCTGGGGCTGATTGATGATGCGGCGTGGGCCGACTACGAGGCGAAGCAGGCGCGGGCGGTGGCGTTCGAGACGCTGCTGGAGACGGCTCGTGTACGGGCCGAGGAGTTGCAGGAGGGCCTGCTGGCGCGGATGGATGGCGATGCCGCAAGCGTGACGGGGCAGACGTTTACGCAGTTGCTGAAGCGGCCCGAGGTTCCGATTGAGGAGCTTGCACCGTTGCTGAAGAAGAGGCTGGCTGAGGCGGGTGAGGTGTTGCGCCCGTGGGTTGAGGCGATCGAGTCCGCCGAGAGGCTGCCGAACTGGGTGCGGAACGAGATGAAGACGGTGGAGACGGAGATCAAATACTCCGGGTATCTCGACCAGCAAAAGCGCTCGATGGAGAAGATGAAGAAGGCGGAGCGGCGGGCGATTCCGGAGTGGTTCGACTACAGCTCGGTGAGCGGGTTGTCGACGGAGATGAAGCAGGTGCTGTCGCGGGTGAGGCCCCAAACGCTGGGCCAGGCGAGCAGGATCGCGGGTGTGACGCCCGCGGCGATCAGCCTGATTCACGTGTATATCGAGATCCAGGGCAAGCGCCAGGCAGTGGGCTAGGTCTGTTACTTCTGCAACGGCGCCGCATCTAATCGGAAGATGCACGAGGCGAAGATGAAAATCTTTCTAGCGATCTTGGTTTTGCTTGGATTGACGTGGTTTGGCTGGAGGAGGGTTTCGATGGGAGCTTTTGCGGCAGAGCGTAAAGAGCCGATTCCGGCGGCGGTGGTGGATGAGCCGAAAACTGCGGCACATCATGAAAAGGCAGTGTTTGCGGGTGGATGCTTCTGGGGAACGCAGGCGGTATTTCAGCGGGTGAAGGGCGTGGAAAAGACCACAGCCGGTTACGCGGGTGGATCGGCTGAGACGGCCACATACGCGCAGGTGACGACGGAGACGACGGGACACGCCGAGTCGTTAGAGATTGTGTTCGATCCCGCGAAGATCTCGTATGGAACTTTGTTGCGGATCTTTTTTAGCGCGGCGCACGATCCGACGCAGTTGAACCGACAAGGCCCGGATGTGGGCACGTCGTACCGGTCGGCGATTTTTTATACGAGCGATGAGCAGAAGAAGATTGCCGAGGCTTACATCGCGCAGTTGGATGCGGCGAAGGTGTTTCCGGCGAAGATTGTGACGCAGGTGGTCCCGCTGAAGGGCTTCTATGCGGGCGAGGACTATCACCAGGATTATGCGTTGAAGAATCCGGATAATCCTTATATTCAGGTTTGCGATGTGCCGAAGATCGCGGCGCTAAAGGCTCAGTTTCCGGATTTGTTTCAGACGTATAAGGGGCATTGAAACTTCAACATCGGCAGTTAAAAAGAAAGAATGCAAAGCCTCGAATCCGCTAGTCTTATAGGCATTCGAGGCTTTCCTTGCTTAAGAAAATAACCTTGCTTCGCGACCGAGTTGAAGACTGGACGATTTATCCCTTCTTTGTCCCTACGATCAAGGGGCTTGCTGAACTGAATCTCGAATCGCGCATTGTCTTCTTTGCCGGTGAGAATGGCACGGGTAAATCGACTTTGCTTGAAGCTATTGCGGCTCACTATGGTTTTGGCCCGGAGGGTGGGAATCGCAACCTGCAAAACGATACCACCGAACATAATCACTCTACCGATGCTCTAGTTCGAGCGCTTCGTTTGTCATTCGACAAGCGTACTGGCGCGGGATTTTTCCTTCGCGCAGAGAGTTTTTTCAATACGGCTTCTGCGGTTGACAGCCTGGGTGTCGAACGTTACTACGGTGGTAGAAGTCTTCACGCCCAATCTCACGGCGAAAGTTTCTTTACGCTTCTCACAAATAAATTTCGGCACAATGGGCTTTTTCTTTTGGATGAGCCTGAAGCGGCGCTCTCGCCTCAGCGTCAACTGTCCTTTATGGTTCTAATCCACGATACCTTGAAGAAATACAAGGATGCCCAGTTCATCATTTCTACACACTCACCAGTATTGCTTGGCTATCCGAACGCGCAGATTATCTCCTTCGACGACGGGAATCTTCACCAGATCAATTACGAAGAGGCGGCTCCTGTACAGATTGTGCGTCACTTTGTAAACCACCGAGATGGTTTTCTAAGGGAACTTTTTGAGGAGACGCCGAGCTTGTTTGACGAGTAGACTGTGCCCGAGGGCGACTAGTGGGTGACTTCGCCTTCAGGTTCGTCGGTGGGGCTGTCAATCTCGGCGCTGAAACCTTCCAGGAGACGCTCGAGAAAAGCCTTCTTGTCGATCTTCTCGTCCTGCATCTCATGCGCTAATGCGATGTGCCGGGCGAGATCGGCGAGGACGATTCCCCATGCGAATGGATCATCCCAGGCGCCGCTGCGGATGCTAACGTGTTGGCCTTGCTCGGCGATCCAGACGCGGAGGACTTCAAAGGAGGCCTTGTCGCGCTGGGCGACGGGTGGAATGCTCAGTACTTTCTCGGAACCCATGGTTTTAATGACCTCTTCCTAAAGCCTACAATGCTTTAGGAATGGTCCGCAGGAACGAGAGCGCGAATTGCCTGGATTGCCGGATTTTCCTCGGTTTCCACAGACTGTAGAGTCTTCCTCAAGGGGATAGTCGCTAAGCTTTAGACAGATTCATGCACATTTTCTTGCACAGATTCTGACACACAGATGGCTACATACCCACAAATCGTCGGCGAACAACAGGAGCGCCCCGTAGCGGTTCACGCAGAGATGACGATTCTCGGCGCGATGCTGGTTGAGCCGGTCGCAATCATCGACGCGACGATGTTGTTGAAGACGGAGGACTTTGCGCTGGACTCACACCGCAAGATCTACAGCGCAATGCTGCAGCTTGCGGAGGCCGGGCATGCCGTCGATATCGTGACGGTGACAGACCAGCTGAGCAAGCGCAAAGAGCTGGACTCGGTGGGTGGACTGCCGTATCTGGCGTCGCTCAGCGAGGGTTTGCCGCGCAAGCTCAGCATCGAAAGCTATGTCCGGATCGTCCGGGACAAGAGCCTGATGCGGCAGTTGTTGACCGTGTGCGACATGGGCATGGTCGAGGCCTCAGACCAGAGTCGCGAGGCCATCGACGTACTGAATCAGGTGTCGAGCCGGTTGACGGAGATATCGGAGCATGCCGTTACAGGTGGCTTCTCCGACATTACGGCGATCGTAAAGGAGTCGTTTGGCTCAATCGACGCGCTGTACGAGCAGGGGCGCGAGGTTACGGGGCTGGCGACGCACTACATCGAGTTCGACCGGATGACGAGCGGTCTGCAGGAGTCGGAGCTCATCATCATTGCGGCTCGGCCTTCGATGGGTAAGACGGCGTGGGCGATCAATATTGCGGAGAATGCAGCGGTTCGCGGGGGCAAGGTTGTTGCAGTGTTCTCGCTCGAAATGAGCAAGGCCAGCCTGCTGCGCAGAATGCTGGCATCGCAGGCCCTGGTGAACTCGAAGGCGATTCAGACCGGCATGCTGATGCGCGATGACCGGCAGAAGCTGATCAGCGGGTTGGAGCGGCTGATGGAGTCGAAGATGTTTATCGACGATACGCCGGGAATCACGCTGGCCGAGATGCGAGCCAAGGCTCGGCGGTTGAAGCAGCAGCATGGGGCGCTTGATTTGATCGTGATCGACTACCTGCAGCTAATGACGGGATCGGTCGGCGCGAACCAGAAGGGTTTTGAGAACCGGACGCAGGAGGTCTCGGCGATCTCCCGTGGATTGAAGGCGCTGGCCAAGGAGATGAAGGTGCCCGTGATTGCGCTGTCGCAGCTGTCACGTTCGAGCGAGCAGCGCGGCGGAGACAAGAAGCCGATGCTGAGCGACCTGCGCGAGTCGGGTTCGATCGAACAGGACGCCGACGTGGTTTGCTTCATCCATCGCGAGGAGTACTACGACCGCGAGAATGAAGACCTGAAGGGCAAGGCGGAGATTATTATCGCCAAGCAGAGAAATGGTCCGACCGGAAGTGTGAATCTGGCGTATCTGGCGGATTACACGCGGTTTGAGAATCTGTCCCAGGCTGATCCGGGCGGCTACTAAGCACAGGTATCGCAGCAGATAACAAAGTCAAAAGGCTACTGACAGGAGGGTGTCAGTGGCCTTTTTTATGCTGCAGGTGTAGTCGCGGAATAAAGGAGAGAGCTATGAGCGAGCAGAGAATGAAACGAGCTTCGGCGGTGGCGTGGTTCGAGATTCCGTCCCGTGATTTGAACCGGGCAAAGAGATTCTACGAGACGATTCTGGATTGCACGATGGAGACGAACGAGTTCGAGCACAGGGAGGAAGAGATCTGCATCTTCCCGGCCGAGCAGACGGGCGTCTCCGGTGCGCTGATCAAGCGAAACTTTCAGCGGCCCGGCAGCGAAGGAACGATGGTGTACCTGAGCTGCGATGGCAAGCTGGATACCGTGTTGAGCAAGGTGGAAGCGGCGGGCGGACGGGTGATCGTGCCGCGAACGCTGGTTCCGGGCGGACACGGTGCATTTGCCTGCATGAGGGACTCAGAGGGAAATCACGTCGGATTGCACACTGCGATCTGAAGCCGGCCACGGATTTGCGCGGAGACCACGAATCACAAACAATTACGTCCCGAGATCGCTTTTGTATTTCAATCCGCGTTCCTCCGCAAATCCGCGGTGATTATTGCTTGGAAGTCCAGGATCCAAGCATGATGTTGTCTTTCTTGGGGCCCAGGGTGGTGGGCGCTGCCATCGGTGTTGTGGCGATGGCGTGGGGAACGAGGTTCGGCGGCCATAGTGGATCAGCGGCGGTGATCGGCCCCAGGTCGATATCGGGGATTTTAGTTCCCATGCTCGAGTTCATGGTGTCGATGAAGGTATTGGCCACCACAGCATAGCCCGTGTTGGTGGGGTGGATGCCATCGAGAGAGAAGACGCCGCCCAGGAAGCCGGTGGTACCGGTGTATCCGTTGATGGTGATGCCGGAGGTTGCGACCTGGGTGAAGAGGGCATTGATGTCGACGAGGGTGGCGTTTGCAGATTTGGCTTGCTGGGCGATGACTCCGTTATAGGCAGTGACCTGCGCTTTGACGGTGACAACCTCGGCTGCGGTCAGGACACCCGCGTCGGAGATGGGTGTCTTCTGGGTTCCGGCGAGGATGGCGGTGATCTCGGCGAAGCCGTCTTCAAGCGTGACGTAGTCACCGGGGACGATGCCGAAGAGGGCGCTGAGTGTGGCGACGGGCAGGTGCGTGGCGGCGGAGTACTCGGCGAGCACGAGGGCAGCGGGCTGCAGATAGGGCACCAGCGTGACATCGGGGATGTTGGCGATAACGAGGTGGGCAGGCGTAAGGGCGGACAGCTGCGTGATCAGCGCGGTGTATTGCGTGGTGAAGTTGGCCACCGAGGTCATGGAGGCAGGCGTGCCGGTGAGCGCGGCGACGAGGGCGTCGTTGTTGCCGGCCCACAGGAAGATGGTCGTCGGCTGGGCGTTGACCGCAAAAGTGGCCTGGCTAAAGTCCTGGCCGTAGCCGAGGCCCGGAAAGCCGAGGACGAGCTGGTTGATCTGCTGTTGTCCCGGAGCTGGATTGGCAAGTGGAACAGTATTCGCGATGTCGTTGAGGAACGCGCCGGGCACCGCGAGATCGGTGGCTTGCGTCGCGGGATTGTCACGGCCAGTGGTGGTTCCCGGTGTTGGCGCGATCACGGGCGGCGGGCCGAGAGACTCAAGATGGAGGACACTAGGTGCACCGGGCGGCGCAATCAGTGGAAGGGTGATGTTGAACTTTGCCTGCGTCGCAACCAGGGCCGCCCATCCGTGGACCTGCTGGGCGTCGAGCAGAGAGCCGCTCTGGTAGCCGGCCGTCAGAGAGTCGCCGAGAAAGACGGTATTGGAGAAATTTCCGATGTTCTTCATCTGAGCGGCTTGAATTGCAGCAAGCGGATTGGAGCTACCGCTGGAGCAGCCAACAATGGCAACCAGGACCCCCGCGGCCAGAACGGAACAGCTGATTCCTAAAGATGAACGAGTATTCATTTTCATGACGCCACACTGCTCCCTCGAAGACTTCGCGAACCCAATTCCTGTCGCAGCGGTGATGCTTTTTCCAGACGTGGCTTTGTATCACAGGCGGGGTAGTGTTTGGAATGGTCGTCCTCGGGTATCCCCCGGACGCCGTTTAGGATAGTGAGTGTGAAGAGTTGGGTGGAGGTATCAGAGCGGCGGCTGACGGCTAACTACAGGCTGCTGGCGGAGACGGCGGGGGTGGGAGTCTCCGTGCTGGGAGTTGTGAAGGCGGATGCCTACGGACACGGCGCGAAGATATGTGCTCCGGTACTGGCGCAGGCTGGCGCGGAGTGGCTCGGCGTGACCGATGCGGCGGAAGGAGTAGCGGTTCGGCAGGCCATAAGCGCGAGTCAGGCGCAGATTCTTGTAATGTCGGGGCTTCTGGGCGATGAAGCCGAGGCAGTTGTGCAGCACTCACTTACGCCGGTGGTATGGACTCGACAGCAGATGGAGTGGTTGGCGGAAGCTGCGGAGCGCTCTGGCTCGGGGCCGGTTGCGGTGCATCTCGAGATCGACAGCGGAATGGCTCGTCAGGGCATCGCTGCGGGTGAGGAACTCCGCGAGCTGGTGGAGTGGCTGTCTAAGGAGCCGAAAATCGTGCTGGATGGAGTGATGACACACTTCGCCTCGGCTGAGGTGGCCGGTTCAGCGCAGACGCTCGAACAGCAGGCACGGTTCGAAGAGGCGATGTGGCTTATCGAGGATGGCGGACTAAGTCCGGCGTGGGTGCACGCTGGGAATTCTTCGACGCTGGACAACAATGGCGATGCGACCCAATCGCTGGGGTGGCTGCAGACGATTGCCGCCGGATGCGGTGCGCGTGCAATGGTTCGCAGTGGGTTGGGACTGTACGGGTATTGCCTGCCAATTGAGGGCCAGGCCGTTGCTCACGTTCGCAACGGATTGCTTCCTGTAATGACATGGAAGACGCGAGTGATCGGCGTCCGCGATGTCTGTGCCGGCGAGACGGTCGGGTACAACGCGACCTTTACGGCACAGCATGCGATGCGCCTGGCGCTGCTTCCCGTGGGATACGCGGATGGTTTACGACGCGAGCTTTCGGGTCCGAACGACGTTCCCGGTGGCTGGATGATGGTGCACGGACAGCGTGCTCCGATTGTCGGACGCGTGTCGATGAATCTGACAGTCGTAGATGTAAGCAACATCGACGATGTCGTGGTTGGCGATGAGGTGATTGTCCTTGGCGATGGCATCACAGCGGACGATCACGCGCAACTGGCGCGGACAATCGCGTACGAGATCGTCTGCGGCGTGCGAGCGGAATCGCAGCTTGTGCCGTGATGAGTTTGCACCTGCACGGCATCGACCGTTAAGATCGGGTTTGAAAGAAACGAGAGGGAACACTTCCATGGAATCCACCACAACGGCGCGTCGCACTGAAGATATCGCGCTCGATCTGCTCAAGTTTGTCGCGGCCCAGGCCAATGTCGGAAGCAAGGGTGCAGGCTCCACGGGCTTTGGCGTCGTTACGGCCGCGAAGCCCGAGGATCAGGTGATGCAGCTGCTTGAGCTGTACGCACGCTGCCGCCAGGCCGTCGAGGCCCCGGTCAGCACAAAATAGTGTCTACTTCAGCGCCACTGCGGGTTGTCGTTGTTGGCGCGGGTGCCTTCGGGCGCAACCATCTGCGTGTCTATCGCGAACTGCAACAGGCCGGTCAGCATATCGAGCTTGTCGGAGTTGTGGACCGCGATCCGGCTACGCTGACCACCGCTGCCGCAAAGTTCGAGGTCCCCGGCTTCGACACCATCGAGTCCTGTCTGGCTGCGGCTGGAAAGGTTGATGCTGCATCGGTGTGTGTGCCGACGGTGCATCATGCCACGGCTGCCGAGCCCCTGCTGGTTGCAGGAATCGATCTTCTGATTGAAAAGCCGCTCGCTGCGAACCTCGCCGATGCCGACAGGATTCTTGAGTTGGCCGCCAGGCACAGCCGCATCGTTCAGGTGGGACATCTGGAGCGTTTCAATCCAGCGGTCACCGCCGCTCGACAGTATCTCCATCAGCCCATGTTCTTCGAGGCACACCGGCTGAGCGTGTTTACGCCGCGCTCGCTCGATGTCGATGTGGTCCTCGACCTGATGATCCACGACCTCGACATCGTGCTTAGCCTCGTGGCTTCTCCTGTACGCGAGGTGCGCGCCGTTGGCCTTCCCGTGCTCTCACGCAAAGTGGACATTGCGAATGTTCGGCTCGAGTTCGAGAACGGCTGCGTCGCAAATTTTACCGCAAGCCGCATCAGCACAGAACGGGTGCGAAAGCTGCGGTTCTTCCAGCCGCATCAATATCTGTCGCTCGATTTCGCGCGGCAAGATCTGCTGTTGATTGACGTGACGGCAGCGGCGGGGCTGGACACCGCACAACTGGCGGCGATGGCCCAGATGGTGCAGCAGGCAGGAGGTCATCCCTCCGCAGGACTCTCCCTGAGTAAGGTTGAGGTGAAGCCCGGCGAGCCCTTGCTGTTGGAGATCGAGTCCTTCCTTCATGCCGTGCGGACTCGTTCGACGCCGCTGGTCTCGGGCGAGAATGGGCGTGCTGCGTTGGCGTTGGCCCTGGAGATCAATCAGGCGATTCGCGAGCATGCGACGGCGGCGGGCCTTCTTTAGGATGGGTCGTATGAATAGCCAGCTACACTGGGTGGGATGCTGAGGACGGTTTGCGCCACACAGTACGTTACGGCTCTGCGAGAGGGCGGATCGCTGCCTGCGATTATCGAGGCCGACGATCAGGGCATGTACGTCGTAAAGTTTCGCGGAGCCGGGCAAGGTCCGCTGGCTCTCGTGGCTGAACTGGTGGCAGGCGAGATCGGCCGGACGCTTGGCCTCAAAGTCCCAGAGCTGGTGCTCGTCGAGGTGGATGCGGCGCTCGGACGAAATGAGCCGGATCAAGAGATTCGAGATCTGCTGAAAGCGAGTGTGGGCCTGAATCTTGGGCTCGATTATCTTCCCGGGTCGACCATGTTCGACGTTGCTGCAGGAGATAAGGCCGATGCACGGACGGCCTCACTGGCGGTCTGGTTCGATGCATTTGTCGCCAACGTCGATAGAACCGCCCGCAATGCGAATCTGCTCTGCTGGCACCGCGAGCTTTACTTCATCGATCATGGAGCAGCGTTGTACTTTCATCACGATTGGAAGAGCATGGCTGCAAAGGCGGAGTCGCGATTCGCGCAGGTAAAGGAGCATGTATTGCTGCCATGGGCTGCGGCATTGCAGGAGGCCGATGCTTTTGCACACGAGAGGCTGAATGCATCGGTCTTCGCCGAAATCCTGGAGAGCGTGCCGGAAGGATGGCTGTTGCCGGAGGCACGAGAGTTGAGCGTGATTGAAAAGCGCGGAGTGTATGAGGACTTCTTTGTGCGGCGGCTGAAGTCGTCCGCGAACTTTGTTGAGGAGGCGATGCGTGCCCGTGCCGAGCTCGTTTGATTACGCCGTGGTGCGTGTGGTCCCTCGCGTGGAGCGCGGGGAATTCATCAATGCAGGCGTAATTGTGTTTTGCCTCGAGCATCGTTATCTTGAGGCACGTGTGCATGTAGATGAAGCCCGCCTGAAGGCGCTATGGCCTGAGATCGATGTGGAGCTGGTGCGCAAGCATCTTGAGGCAATTCCGAAGATCTGCGCAGGAGATGAGTCGGCCGGACCGATTGCAAAGCTGAGCCAACGCGAGCGTTTCCACTGGCTGGTGTCGCCGCGCAGCACGATGATTCAGGTGTCCCCCGTGCATACCGGGTTATGCGAAGAACCGGGAATGACGGTGGAACAGCTGTCGCGTCGGCTGCTGGATATGGGGTGAATCATTGCCATCGCTGAAAATTCTGCGGTTTTATCCATAAGTGGTCGATATGCGCTTAGCGTAACCCGCAACCTCCGCAAATGGCAGCAAATGTCTTCGCAAAGCTTTCACGCGATAGGGGCTGAGTACGCTAGCTCAACAAAGCCGTTCTTGTAAGCGACGACGTTCTTCAAATTCCACCTCTCCTCCGTCAGGGAACCACCGAACAGCTGGAGTCCTTCACCCAACAGGACAGGCGCGATCATCAACCTGATTTCGTTCACCAGGCCGAGTTCGAGAAAACGCTGGCACAACATGGCCCCGCCCACTAGCCAAATGTTTCGATATCGAGGCGCCAGTTGCACGTCAACTAATGTCTTCAGATCGCCCGAATAGAACTCGACGCTCTTCCTCGCCGACGGCAATTCTCTGCCGGTCACCACTAGCGCCGGAGTATCACCATAGGGCCAGCCCAGTTCAAGCGCGTGTTCATACGTGCGGGAACCGAGCACATAACAGTCGATCGTTTTGACGAAGGTTGCAGCTTCTTCCGCGGAAATGGAAACCCCGGCTTCGTAGACGCTTCCAGGGCTATTTAGCCAGGAGACACTGTTGTCCTTCTTCGCGATGAAACCATCCAGACTGGAAACCATGTGCAAGGTGACACATCGTCCATTTGTATTTCCTTCGCTGCGTGACATATTGCTCCTCGCTTTTGGTCGATATAAGCGGGACCTGCGACGAAGCTAGCCGCCCCGCTTGCTGCTCGTTGGCCGCGGCTTCGGCTTGCTCTTGGCTTTGGCCTTGAGATCGAGATTGAGCGCCACTGCAGCGCGGATGAGATCCTTCAAAGCCGCCTCATCGACCTTGTCGCCTTCGTGAATGTCGATGGCGCGCCTGACATTCCCATCGAGGCTGGAGTTGAACAGACCGGAAGGGTCCTCCAACGAAGCTCCCTTGGCAAACGTCATCTTGACGACGTTCTTGTACGCCTCTCCCGTGCATACGATGCCGCCGTGTGAGAAGACGGGAGTCCCCATAAACTTCCACTCTTCGACAATCTCAGGGTCTGCCTCGTGCACGATTGCGCGCACCTTCGCGAGCATCTTCCCCCGCCAGTCCCCAAGTTCGTTGATCTTCGCGTCGATGAGTACGGAGGCAGATTCCGCTGGGATTGTTTTTTTCATATACAGTTCCAACTCTCGCACCTAATGTAGCTGCGCTCAGCGTAACCTGCAACCCTCCGCAAGTCTCGACCAAATTGAAAAACGGCTTCTCATGAGCATCCGATGCTTCCGACAAGCGCGTTTCCCGAGAGCAACAGTTTGGGTTTGCCCGGAGAGCTGCTCGTCCCGGCAACTTCAAGACCGCGTGCGCCGCGATCTCCAAGGTGCCGGGTTTAACGAGACGCTTACTTCAGCCATGAGTCTCTTGTGCTTGACTCGGAGGCGGGAGGGGTGGTGGCGAAGTTGGGTGCCGGGTCGCCATTTCCATACCAGTCCACATTCCGCGTGATGTACATTGCGGCAGCCACGGCGACGAAGCTGGCGACCGCGCCGACGAGGAGAGCGTAAGCTTCGACACGCAAGAGGACATAAATAAACGTGTAAAGGCTTGTGAACACCACGAGCGATCTAAGCGCAAGCTTGCGGCTGCGGAAGACCCACTCTGTGTTGACAGCGAAGAGCGCGACGGTTGATGCGCCGGCAATGAGGTAGCTAGGGTCGAAGCCGAGGTGTTCGGCCAGCGAAAGGAGGAGAAGGTAGAAGATTGTTTGAGCGATGCCTACCAGAGCGTATTGGGCGGGATGGACGCTTTTCCCGGTCAGGACTTCGAAGAGGAAGTAAGTCAGGAAAACGAGGCCGAGGAAGAGGCTAATGTAGTGCAGGGAGCGGCGCATGGAGCGGTAGGAGTCGGCGAGGCGAATGCCGAGAACGGTCTTTGGTTGCTCGGAAGCATTCTCCGAGGAGGCAGCGAGGACGCCGTGTCTGTCGGCTCGCTCGGTGGTCAGGCCTTCAACGAAGAACCCTGAAATGCTCATGCCGATGGCGAGCAGGAGGAGGACGAAGAATTTTGCGCCCAGGGAGCGGGAGCGGAGGCTGGCGACTGAAGGCTGAGTCGAGGCGAAGGTGTTCATTGTGTCGTTTCTCCTTAGAAGTTACTTTGCAATACAAAGTTAAAAGACGTAGGACTGGGCTGCGCACTATGGATAAACAACGTTCCTAAGTATTGAGCGGTGTTAGCTTGCGGCGAAGTTGGTTTTCTTCGCCTTCGTGGTTTACTGAGGCCGCATCGCGGACGACCTGCTCGAGAATGGTGAGATATTCAAGGTACCGCCTGCGGCCTGAGGCTGTTATACGGGCGGTAGTCTGGGCGCGGCCACCGTCGGCTTCCTTGGTGAGTCGCACCATGTTGTCTTCTTCGAGTACCTGGAGATGACGGGCGAGGTTGCCATCGGTTAGTGCGCAGAGCTGTTTAAGCTCTACAAAGCTGAGGCCGTTGGGGTGGGTCATAAGAGAGGTGAGAACGCTTAGACGTGCGCGTTCGTGGATGACGCGATCAAGGCCTTCGTACGCGAAAGGGGCCGCGGGCTTAGAGTTCGTTGTCTTCATCGATCAAGGCCTTCTTTGCGGACAGGTGGTGGATAGCAGAGACGAACGCCATGCCGATAGCGTAAGCGTAGGACATTGTGGCTGGAGCGAGAGCGCGTTTGTCTCCGAGCGCGATGCAGGCGAGGCCGGTGAAAAGGAACCACATGCCCACCAGAAGCATAGGCCGCGGCAAGCAGCGGCAAGAGGCAAAGACTCCGAGGCTAAAAATGATCTGCCACAGGCCAGGCAACAGCCATAAGACGCTCGGCGTGACATGTAGCAGGACGAAGGGCAGAATAGCACCTGCGATGCCCGCAGGAAGGAATTGTGCAACGGCCGTACGAATCATTTCGTCCGCCATGCTGGAGTGGATACGGTTTGCCCGCACAAGCATCTGGGTGGCTATAAGTGCGGCGCAGAAGACGCCAGTCGTGAGCCAGAGGGCGACATACTGTGCTGGGTGAATCGCGGGTTCAGGGAGCCAATGGGATTGGGCTGCGCCAGCAAGCAGGGCCACGATAGCTGTCGCGAAAAGAGTAGCCGGGCCGTAGCCGCGGAACTCGGTAGTCTGTGCCACCTGGCGGCGAATGCTGCGTATTTCGACGAGTGCTCGATTGAAGTCGGTCATAAGTTTGAATTGCTTTGTAACGCAAAGCATAGACTTTGCATTACAAAGTGTCAAGAACGCAGAAGGCTTCTCCTCGCCCTCAGCTTTTCTCTTGCAGTCGTGCGGCGGACCATTACATTCTGTTTACCGATGTGCCTATCTCTCAGTCCGTCAGTCAGTGACAAGGAGATTTGCGCCAACTGCACGACTAGCCACGTGGTTCAGCTTTTGAGAAAATGTTTTTAGTAAGTCGGCTCGACCTAGCTATTCCTTTTACGAGGTCTGCATATGGAACGCCGTGACTTTTTGAAGCAAAGCGCCCTTACAGCTGCTGCTGCCGCCAGTGCCAGGTTTTCCGCCGCGGCGACATCCACCAATTCGATTGCGCGCCGACCTCTGGGCAAGACGGGAGAGCATCTCTCGATAATTGGCTTTGGCGGCATCGTGGTAATGAACGAGGATACCGGTCACTCGAACAATATTGTGGCGGAGGCCGTGGACCGCGGCGTGAACTATTTCGATGTTGCGCCAAGCTATGGCGACGCGCAGGAACGTCTGGGCCCGGCCCTCGCGCCCTATCGCAAGAATTGCTTCCTCGCCTGCAAGACCGAAGGGCGCACGAAGGATGACTCGCGCAAGCAACTGGAAGAATCGCTGCGACTGTTGAAGACCGATCACGTCGATCTATATCAGCTCCATGCACTGACAAAGATGACCGAGTTGGACGAAGTGATGCGTCCCGGCGGCGCGATGGAGACGATGGAAGCTGCGAAAAAGGAAGGCAAGATTCGCTACATCGGCTTCTCGGTGCATTCGGCGGAGACAGCATTGGCGGCGATGGACCGCTACGACTTCGATACCGTGCTTTTTCCGGTAAACTTTGTGCTCTTCACGCAGGCAAACTTCGGCCCGCAGATTCTGAAACGCGCGCAGGAAAAGGGCATGGGCATCCTGGCACTGAAGGCAATGGCAAAGACGGTATGGCCTGCCGATCAGAAGAAGAACCATCCCGAGCCAAAATGCTGGTATCAACCTGCGGCCTTCCCTGACGAAGCTTCGCTGGGCTTGCGCTGGACGCTCGGGCATCCGGTCACGGCTGCGCTGCCTCCGGGGGACGAGAAATATTTCCGCTTGGCGATGGACGTGGCCCAGCACTTCAAGCCTCTCGATCAACATGAGGAGCACACACTGCTGGCGGGTGCAACCGGCTTCGAACCGATCTTCCATCTCGGAAACGACGTGTAGGGGTGTCACGTAACATAGATCCGAAAGCGAAAATCGAGCGACCATGAGAGCGGAATTGCTGCGATTCAACGGTGCCGTCGAACGCGATCCCGCCATCGATGCGTGGATGAAAGAGCATAGAGGTGAATTGGGAGCCATCGCGCAGAAGTGGTTTGAGGTGATGCGAAAATGCGGGGACGAAGTCCGGGAGATCTTGAATGACGGCTGTCCGGTTGCATGTCTGGGCGATGCGCCCTTCGGCTATGTCAATGCATTCACTACGCACGTAAACGTGGGGTTCTTTCATGGCGCAGCGCTACCGGATCCGGCCCGCTTGTTGCAAGGCACCGGCAAGCTCATGCGCCATGTGAAGCTGAGGCCGGGAACGGCTACAGACGCTGCATTGCTCAGCAGGCTCATCGAGACGGCGTACTCGGACATAAAGGCGCGCGTAGAAAACGGCTAGCTCAGAGAAACGCTTTAGAGGTCGACGGTCAAACCCGCCAACATGGCCAACGAAAGCTCGATGCGGAAATGCTGCTCTCGTGTTTTACACTGGCACGCCGTTTTTCGCAGGAAAAAGAACGCCGATGACACGGCTTTGGGGTCGCAGCGCCCACGACGCCACAGTAAGACCAGCAATGATGAGCGGGGCGAGAACGTGAAAGGCGTAGGCGCCATAACCGCCGACTGCCGCGCAGGATATGGCCGCGCCTGTCAGGTCAAAGAATATGCCGGCATACGCCCATTCCTTGAGCCGCGGAAAACGCGGCACAAGGATGGCAATCGCTCCAAGCACCTTCCAAAATCCCAGGATGCCAAAGAAGTACAACGGGTACCCAAGGACGGGCACAACACCATGGGGGTTGGCATGATACTGTACCATCTGCGCCACGCCCCCGCTCCCGATAAAAAACGCTACGAGTATGGTCGTTGTCCAATAAGCAATGTTTTTTGCTTTCGTGGTCACACTACCCCCCCGAGCACCTGTTCCAGACCGCCGAAGAACTTCTGCCAGCCGTACTTCGCACCCTGATAAGCTGCCTGCTGATCGGGACCGAAGCCGGACTGCTCCATGCGAACGTGAGTGCCGCCTTCTGCTGGCGTCAATGTCCACTCCACCACCCATTGAAGCCCGCTTTCGCTTCCCCCAACACCCCAGTTATAGGACAAGCGTTGCAACGGATCGACGATCAGAACCTCGCAGTCGACAACACCATTCCAGTTCGGCATGGGATCGACCCGGAATTGAAACTTGTGCCCGGCCACCGGCTCAAAGTCGTTGTTCATCATCCACTGCGCGAGAAGCGTGCTCTCCGTCAGCGCTCGCCACAGCTTCTCTGGTGGGTGCGGGAATACCCTCTCAATCACAAGGGTACGCGTACTCTCTGCTGTATTGTTCGCCTCTGCTGTATTGCTCATGGCTCCATCCTTTCCAAAAGTTTTTCAAGACGGTCAAACCGGTCGCGCCAGAATGCGCCGTAGTCACGCAGCCAGTCCACCATCGGCGCCAGCGCATCGGGCTGTGCGCGATAGTGAGTCTCGCGCCCCTCGCGGCGATGCCGTACCAGCCTCGCCCGCTTCAGCACCGTCAGGTGCTTGGACACAGCAGGCTGCGACACGCCCGCATAGCGAGTCAATGCGTGAACGGTCTGTTCGCCCTGCCGGGTCAGTTCCTCGAAAATGGCCCTGCGAGTCGGATCGGCAAGAGCGCGGAACACGTAATTGGCATTGGCCAGCTTCACAGAAAAACCATAGCCAAACGGTTATGGTTTGTCAAGAGAGAAATAACGCAATTTCGAATTGCGGCCCCGCGCGATATCAACTCCTTCGATTGCGCAGCAGGCACAGACACGATCGAAAGATTCGCGATGAGCTTGGCTTAACCCAGCCTGAAATTCTCCATCTCTCGATGAGCGCACAATCGCCGAGCACACAGCGAGCGTGCTGTCGGCTCAATGAGTGCTAAGGCCTGTTAGCAAGAACCGGGATTTAGGTTGGACTACCGAGCAGCACCTATAAAGGCAGCGGGCCGGTGCAGCGCTGGTATAAAATCATCCCTCTTGGCCCGAACGATTGCCGCTCTCTCCCAGGCCCCCTCAAAAAGCTAAAAGAGCTAACCGCCTACTTCTCTGAAGACCCGGAGGTTCTCTGATGCTTGTGTGGAATCGTCTTCTCTTTCTCCTTACACTGTTCGCCGCCTGCCTGCCCATCGCACCGGCCCAGAGTGCCTCGACGCTGTTGAGTTCCATCCAGAGCGACAACCTGCAGCTAGTCTCAACTCCTCTGCCTCCCGCGGGAACGCCGCTCGCGCCCTCTGTCCTCACTCTGCTCCAGAGCCGCAAAGCCCTGGTCGAGGCGCTCATCCGCACCAGCCCCGCGCAGGTCCGCAGCATCCTTCTACCCGACCCCACGGCTTCAGGGTTGATTGCAGCGGACCCGGCCGTTGCCTCACTCATTGAGACCGACGGACCGCGCACCGGGACGCTCCACGTCGCCTTTGCCGAGGACCTGGCCCACAGCTTTAGCCAGCCGCGATACACCCTGAAGAGCAGCACCGGCACGATCAGCCTCTATCCGACCACGACACTCGGCCTCGGCGCGCTGATCAACCGAAGAGTCTCCGCCTCAGGCGTCGGCACCTCCACCTATCTTGCAGCCGAATCGGTCCAGCCTGCCCCCGCGGCTACCACCACGTCCACCACCAGCGATATCTCGTGCACCACCAAGGGCGATCAGAACACCGCCGTCATCATCCTTGAGATGCCAGGCCTCGTCTACCCTGCGGGAAAGGACGATCCAGGTTTCTGGCAAACCAGATTTTTTGATCCTGCTACCCGTTCGCTGAATTCAATCTGGCGGGAGATGTCCGCAAATCAGACATCAGCGTCGGGATCGGTATACGGCCCTTATACCCTCAATCAAGCCTATGACTGCGATCAATCCGAAGAAATTTCTGCCGCAGGTTTTGCTGCCGCAAGTGGGCAGGTAGATCTCTCGACCGTTACGCGTGTTGCATTCATCTTTCCCACACTGAGTTGCGGCTGGGTCGGCCTCGGCACCCTCGGCTGTGAGGAGGCCGACGCGAATGTAACTCATCCGTACAGCCGTTTTTGGGTCTCGATCAATCCGAATACAGACTTCGGAGATGACCTCGATGACACGGTTGCCCACGAAATGGGCCACAATCTCACCCTCGGTCATGCGAACAGCTATGACTACGGTACCGAAGCTCTCGGCCCCTTTGATACCGCCAACACAGGCCTCGTTAACACCGAATACGCAGATCCCTACTCCACCATGGGGCACCACGGTGGCTTCTACGCCGCGCCTCATCGGGCTCTCTTCCTCAACTGGCTGCAGCCGGGAACCGACTATCACGAGGTCCAATCCTCCGGCACCTACACTGTCCTCCCGACCCCGACAAACTCCGGCGTACGCGCCCTACGGATTCAGCGAAACCCGGTCCCCGGCTCTTGGATTTGGGCGGAGTACCGGCAGAACACCGGCAGCATCGACACCCTGATCCCCAATACTGTTCCTAACAGCACTATCTTCCAGGGCGCGCTTATCCACTATGAAGATCCCTACCTGATCGACAGCACATTCGATGGAATGCCGTCGCAGCCCATGCGACCACTCTCACTTCGAACCTGCTCGACATGAACCCCGAAATGACACCCAACAACTTCGCCACGGCGACACTTTTACCCGGCTCTTCGTGGTCCGATCCTTACTCGCTCCTCACCCTCACCACCGAAAGCGCCGATGCGGGTGGCCTCGTCCTCAAGGTGAACTACGACACCGCCTGCGCTACGCTCACGCCTTCGTTCGCCGGCCTCTTTCCCACTGCCGGGTCCAGCGGCTCGATCGCCGTTACCGCACCCTCTACCTGCGCCTGGACAGCATCCTCCGTTACTCCATGGATCACTCTCTCCGGCGCCACTTCCGGCTCCGGAAACGGCAGCGTCCCATTTACGGTTAAGGAGAACGAAGATCTGCTCCAACGAACCGGCTTCATCACCATCGAGCGCCAGTCGCTTCCTCTCTCGCAGAGTGGTAATGCAATCTCCGCCGATGTCTCTCCCATCCCGGGCTCGGGCCTTAACCAGACCTTCACCATCGATCTCACGTCCCTCGACACCGAAGCCTTCGATGCACTGCAATCCTTCGAGCTCCAGTTCGCGCCGTTCACCGGTCCCAACCTCTTGGGTGGCTCGTCCTTCTGCCACGTAGTCGCTTCTGTCGGCAGCGACAGAAACAGCCTTCTGCTGCAACTGCAGGACGACTCAACCGGTCAGTTCTTTCCCGTCACTCCGTTGCCCCTCCCCGGGCCAGCCGCCTCCGCTTCAACCAGCCATTGCTCTCTGTCCACCGCAGGGGCATCAGTCGCCTTTAATCCTGGCGGCACCGCGGCCACCCTTCAGCTTCCCCTCACCTTCTCCTCCCAATACCCTGGTAGCTACACTGTCAGTCTCACAACAACCTTCACCGGACAGGGACAGTCCGCTTCACTGTCAAGCGTGCCGTTCGGCGCCTGGACTGTGCCCGGCACTCCCGCCGTCACTTCCGTCTCACCCTCTTCGATTCGCGTCGGATATGTCGGGCCGATCTCGTTTGGCGGAGCGTTCACTCACTTCAGCAACGCCTCCACGATTGTTTCCAACTTTCTTTCTCTCTCCGCTCCGTCCGCGCCCAGCATCGTCGCCTTAAATGGCACACTTCACGCGGCGTCGAATGCGCCCGTAGGCTCCCAGGCATTCTCGATCGAAACCGGCAACGAAATCGTGAACGCCTCGATCAATCTCGTGACAGGCGTTCCGTCCTCCATCAACCTCGAAACCTCTTCGTCGCCGATCTTCGAAGGAGGCTCCACAAGCGTCACCGTTTCGGTAAGCGGCTACGGCCCCATACCCACAGGCATTGTGACCTTATATAACGGCCAAACCATCCTCGGGACTTCGCCGTTATCGAATGCCGATGCCGTCTTCGCGCTCGACTCACTCGGCGTAGGAACCCTCTCTCTTACTGCAACCTACTCCGGCGATAACGTCTTCCTTCCGTCGACGACCGAGGCTAACATGCTCTCTGTCGTCGGCTTCACCATCAGCGCCTCGCCCTCCAGTCTCTCGGTGGTCGCGGGCAACTCCGCCACCTCCGTCATCACGATCACCCCCGGTGCCGGCGGCTTCCCCTCGGCGATACAGCTCGCATGCTCCGGTGCGCCCTCCGGTACAACGTGCAGCCTAAGCCCCTCCACCATCACCCCCGACGCGGCCGCCGCGACCGCCACCCTGACCCTAACCACAACAGCGATCGCAAGCAGCCGTCCCCACACCGACGCAACCACTGCACTCTTCGCCCTGCTGCTTGGCGGCCTTCCCTGGATCGGCCTGACTGCGCGCCTCCGCCGGCACCCCTTCAGCCTGCTCAGCATAACCCTCATCGCCGGTCTGGTCGTATGCAGCGGCTGTGGAGATGGAGGCTACACCCGGCATCTAGCCCAACCCGCCACCCTGACCATCACTGGCACTGCAAGCGGCGCAACCACACTCGTGCAAACCAGCGACATCGCCGTAGCGATCAACTGAGGCGGGGCGGACCGCTGACATTGGCAGCCGTTTATTGTCCCTTCCACATGTCCTTAATGCGAGTAGGGCTGTATTTCACATCTGAAAAGGTGATTGTAGCGTTCTTGCCTTCGGGGCACTGAGCGATAAGCCCGACTTTGAGAGATCCCGTGGATTTCAGATTGAAAGCACGTACCAAATACCAGCTCTTGCCATCCTTCGAGACATAGAGGTAAAAGGCATCGCCCACTTTGGCGACTTCAAAATATTCCGTATCCGAGTCAATCTCCATCGCATTGACATCATCGGAAAAGTCTTTCGTGACGACTGAGACCACGCGATGAGCGCCCGTATAGTCGCGCTCAAATTCGAATTTGAACCAATGCGTTGCATCCGCCTCGACGATCACGCCGCCCGAGTCCCACACACTGGCGAAGCTATGGCTAACACCCGTGCTGAAAATAAAGTCGCCATCGCTAGCGTCGAAGACAAGACGCGTGGCGTTGTCCGTCGTATTGCCATCACCCGGCGCGATGTACTTGTCGGTCTTTCCCGGTGCTGTTATCGCTATCCCGGTCTTTGTGAGCTTGTAGTTGAGCGGCACATGTATCCAGCTAAGTGGCGCGTCTATGCCTGCGACCTTGACCGTCTGCGTTTGTGCCGGCGCTGCGAATAATGCACCCAGGCAGAAAACAGCTAGCGTCCCACGAAAGCCTGTCCTTAAAGATTGCATCTCTGTCCCCTTAAGCATGTTGGCGTCAATATGTCCTCAGACTAACCTTGAGGACGATTGGCTGATCTGTAAAGTTGAGCCCGTAATCGGTCTGATCCCCGTTCCACATGCGCTCGAACACCCACTGGCCCTTCGTGTCGAAGTGGCCTTCTTCCACTCTGTCGAAAATCACCGGATTGTCCTTAAGTTTGCCGGCCCCATCGAACTTAATGCGTGCATGTGCCCCAACGATCAGGAATTGCGTATCGCTCAGCCGCGCCAAGGCCACACCACCAGTAGGAATTTCGGTACCTGCGGGCAGGTCCTTGAGATTGGGGAACGCTTCCTTTTCACCGAACTGCCATTCGCGATAAGTTACCGTGGCCTTGATGTCGCCCAGGTCGAGTATCTGTGGCGCATGGTCATCTCTCTCGCTCACGCCATAAACCTTTCCATCGAAACTCAGCCGGGCCCATTCTCTCGCTATCGGCTTGAACAAGGCATAGATCTTGGCGAACGGCTCGATCATAGCGGCGTCGGCGGTCTTAGCACCAAGCGGGAAATTGGAATAGCCAGTGAAATCCATACCGAAAGGAGACAGGCCGAGTCCCTGTTGCCCCAGGATAGAAAAGGCGTAGCGCGCGAACTCGGCGCCATTGCCCATCTCCGGTACATAAAGGGCGTTATCCGCCCGGTGGAATTGTTTGAGAACGGTCTCGAATTTCTTAGAGTCGGCGAGATAGATGTCGGGGCCGATAAGGTCGATATGCGGTGCGGCGGCCTTATAGAGACTGATGACATCATAGGTTGGGCCACCCGAAGCAAAGTCTGAGTGCCATGGTGCGAGCGGAGTGAGTGGATCGCGCAAAGCATTATTCATGGACAAAGGCAGGTCATAAACTTGCCGGCCCGCCTTCGCAATCTCTTCCACGTAACTGGCAATGGCCCAGGCGTGAAAATACTCGTCAGCATACGGGCCGAAGACCTCCGGCCAACTCCCCGTCGCCTTGCCCCCGGCAAACGCAGGCATGGCTTTCAGTATCGCTTTGGGTACCGGAGCGTTGTACGCTTGGTTGGCCCTTTCCGAATAGTCGCGCACCAGACCATAGGTGCCTGCCTCATTTTCGACCTGCACCATAATGACCGTGTGCTGGTCGGAGTCCACATTCTTGATATGCCGCATCAGGGCCACGAATGCGGCCTTGTCTCCCTCGCGTGTTGTTTCCCCAAATGGCGATAGACAGTTGACATACGTGCCATCTGCTCGTTTCATGCGTGGGAAACGGGCATTATTGAACTTCACCCAGCCAGGAGCATAAGCCGGACTGGTGTTTTTCCAGGTGCCGAACCACACCAGGATGAGCCTGACATTGTTCTGCCGTGCCTGCTCAAGCAGCGTATCGACATACGTAAAATCGAACCGGCTTTCCTCCGGCTCGATCTGCTCCCACGCAACCGGAATCTCCAACGTGTTCGCGCCAAGCTGTTGCAATGCCGGCCAGATTTTGGGCAACGAGGCAGGATAATTCGAGGAATTATTTGCCTGAGCGCCTAGGATGAGATAGGGCGCGCCATCCACCATCAGAGCATGACGGCCATTCTCCTCCACCAGACGTGGCATGGAAGAGGGCGTCATCGAGGATTGGGCTGTTGCACGAACGATGCACGATAAAACAAGTCCTATTGCTAGCGATGCGTAGGCAGCTCGCCTTCGGTGAGGGAAAAGGAAACTCTTGGTCAGTGTTTTCGTTTGAAGTGGTATGACTTGGTGATACTGCTTGGCCGTTCCAGACATCCGGTCCCCTGCTTAATCGATTTACTTCTCATGCGGATAGTACCAGCCATCGGTCTCAATGGCATAGACATAAACTGAGTTGCATCACAGATTCAAACCAGTTCCAGCGGTGTGGCCCAGATCTAACTTGAAACCTCAAAATCGGGGTGCCCCATATCTCGATTCTGAGATGTGGGCCATCGCGCGAAGGCGCGATTCGCTTTTCTTCATGAGAGCCGGGAATACCTAAAACAGTATCCAAGCGCTCTGAATCGGGTTCCATGTAAGCTCATCAAGGTCGAGGTTCCAGGTGAGTGGGGTGTGCTGATGACGAAGCGAGGGATTCTCAGGGCGGGATTGTCGGTCTTGGCGGTCGTTATCCTGTTCGTCGGGATAGCCGGAGGTTTCGCGCTCTGCATGCTTCACAAATTCAATCCCAATCCGCCGTCCAACGATTTTCCCAAGCCTACCAATGCGCTCGATGCGCAACAGCAGGACATTGAACAATTTTCGCGCCTGCTTGCTATGGATCGGTCATTTTCACCTGCAGCGCGCGCCGAAGCAAACCACCAGATTGCCGAACTGAAATCGGAACACGCACCGCTCGAATGGGAAAGATTCCATGTTGGGCTGCTGCGCATCACGGCGCTTGCCGACAACGGTCATACGAACCTCCACTACGGTAAAGGCGGCCCGCAGAACTTTATCCCCCTGCGTGTGGCGCTGTTTGCTGACGGGCTTTACGTCCTGCGGGCAAAATCGGCGTATGCGGATCTTCTGGGCGCGCGCGTCGAAAGCATCGAAGGCAGGCCGACAAGCGACGTGATTGCAGCGCTCGAACAGCTGCATGGGGGCACTGAGGGCTGGCGACGCACCTATGCGGCGATCTACGTCCAGTCACCCGAGATCCTTTATGGCGACGCGATCGGTTCGCGCCCGGACCAGACGCGTTGGACGTTCCGTCTACCAAACGGCAGCGAGGTGACGCGCACGCTGCCGGGTAAAATCTCCGGGGAGAACGATCCACACGGACAGATGACGCGCTGGCTGTCACCCCAAAAGGTGAAAGGCGAGTCCTCGGACTGGCGTGCGTTGGTTTCCGATGACGCGAACTTGCCACTGCCGCTGCGCGACTTCAACAGCACTTTCCGACGGGCATGGATCGATCACGGGTGCACGCTTTTCATACAGCTTAAGGCGATCGCGGATGTGGAAAAGGACCATATTGGCGCCTTCCTCAACGCCACGACGGATGAGATGCGCGCACATCCGCCCTGCAACATCATTCTCGATATGCGATTCAATACCGGAGGCGACTATACGAAGGCGGCTCGTTTCGCATCGCACCTGCCGGATTTCGTGCCGCCAAGCGGACGAATCTATCTTCTGACGGGTCCGCAAACTTTTTCCGCCGCGATTACGACGGCAGCCTTCGTGAAGCAGGCGGCTGGATCTCGCGCAATCATCCTTGGCGAAACCGTCGGCGATCGGCTTACCTTTTATGGTGAGGGGAATGAAGGATGTCTTCCCCATGAAGGCCTTTGCCTGCACTACGCAACCGGGATGCATGACTATGCGCATCGCTGTGATGATTGGAGCCGGTGCTATTGGCTGAATTGGATCTTTCCGGTGCGGGTCAAATCGCTGGCTCCGGACGAGACGATCAAGATGACCTTCGCCGACTACATGGCGCGGCGCGATCCGGTGTTCGAGCGGGCTGTCGCGCTGGCGGTCGATTAGTCCCGGCAAGTACCATCGCGGCCCCCCTCAACCGGAAGTTGGTGGTTTTCTTAGTTGGTGCAAAATCTCTAGTGCCGTATCGACAGTGGCGGAGTGGCCCAGATCTAACTTGAAACCTCAAAATCGGGGTGCCCCATATCTCGATTCTGAGATGTGGGCCATCGCGCGAAGGCGCGACCCGCTTCTCTTCGTGAGAACCGGGAATTCGGATTAGACCGGGATTCGTATCGGATTTTCTCTGCCGCGAAGATCGCCACCGTGGATGTGTTGTGGTCTTTTCCGGTGTTGTCCACCCGCTCACGCCCGATCGGGTATACTGCGACCGCTGCCGGAATCACGGGGCAGCCTGAGCCCAACCCGGGAACTGCCACCTTAGAACACAATCGACTTGCCCAAACCAACGGACTCACCGCTTGTTCCATGATTTTCGATTTTTCAGTCGAGGAGTCGTCAATGAGCAGCGTACAAATCGAGCAGAAGAGCTATGAGATGCCCCGCGAGAGGGGATGAGCATCGCGCATTTTCTAACCGTGGGCGACATCAACCGATCGCTCGATTACTACGAGAAGGTTTTCGGCGCGCGCATTCTGAGCAGAGGTGACGGCAACGCGCCTGGGTACCTTCAGCTTGCGAATATCTGGATGATTCTCAACGTTGGGGGCGGGCCGACCCCGGATAAGCCGACGGTAACGCTCAGCGTCCCCGACCCGAATCACATCGACAGCTTTATGAATTTCCGCGTCGCGGATATTCAAGCATGCTATGAATTATGGAAAAGTCGAGGAGCGGAGTTCATCACCGAGCCGATCCCCAAGTACGGCGAGACGCGCTGCTACATCCGCGATCCTGACGGATATATTATCGAGGTCGGACAGAGCACCGACCTCACCTATGGTTGACGCTCGGCCGATTGCCCGAGCTCTGCATCCCTTCCCACAAGCCGATCGAGGATCGCGTGGACAGATCGGCGGACGCTAGCTCACATCTCGGGACCAGGAATTCGAGGCGAGATCGACCCTACCGTGTTGTCACTCAAGTAGTAATTCACGGATAGGCGGTGATCCGCTCACGACTCGCGATTCCAGCCATCCATGTCTCAGACATGAAACACGGGCACCCAGATTTCGGTTAACTCAGCTACTCCGGAAGAGGAATCGCGATGAGGTGCCCAGGGTAGTAGTTAAAGCGTTCCGGTTATTATGTCAATTGACATAATAAATACAGCCTTGAGCTGAATTCGTAGCGTGTCGTTCCGAGCTCGACATCAAAGGTTTTTTGTAAGGGTTGGCGGGTCATGTTGAAGAAGGTCTTGATCGCGGGGCTTGCTGCACTTTGTTTTTGTCCGAGCCTTCCAGCCAGTGCCAAGGGCAGCTCCAACGGTAGCGCGTCGCCTACGCCCTTTATCGTTGTCGATCAGTTTGGCTATCTACCGGATGCAAAAAAGGTCGCCGTTATCCGCGATCCGGCTATCGGTTTCGATAGCCAATGGCACTTTGCGCCGGGTAAGGTCTATCAGGTCGTCAATGTGGAGACGCATGCAGTTGTCTTTGAGGGCGCGCCTATCGCCTGGCACGCCAGCGCTGTCGATCCCTCTTCAGGCGACCATGCTTGGCAATTCGACTTTTCGTGTGTTGTCACACCGGGTCGCTATCTGATCCGGGACATGCAGATGGGGTATGACTCCGTGGCCTTTTCGGTCGCGGCCAATCTCTATAAGCCTATTTTAGTACAGGCTGTGCGCATGCTCTATTATCAGCGCGCCGGTTTTACCAAAAAGGCGCGTTATGCTGGCGCCGGCTGGGCGGACAAGGCGAGCCATATGGGCCCAGCTCAAGACTCTAAGGCTCGGCTCTATAGCGCCAAGAGCGATAAGGCGACAGCACGTGATCTGCACGGCGGATGGTATGACGCCGGTGATTTCAATCGTTATACCCGCTGGAGCGGTGACTATGTGGTGGGCCTCCTTCACGCTTATCACGAAAGCCCGACAGCCTTTACCGACGACTTTAACATTCCAGAATCCGGTAACGGCATTCCCGATTTGCTCGATGAGGTCAAATGGGAGGTTGAGTGGCTAAAGCGCATGCAAAATGATGATGGCTCCCTCCTGTCGGTGATCGGATCCGCGTCGGGAAGCCCAGCTTCGGCGGCTACGGGGCCTAGCTTCTATGGCCCGGCGACCACCTCTTCGACCTATGCGGGCGCCGAGGCCTTTGCCTATGCGGCCAAGACCTACGGGCAGTTTCCGGCCCTCAAAACATTTGCCGATGATCTGAGAGAGCGGGCGCTTAAGGCTTGGCTGTGGGCCCAAGCGCATCCGCACGTGCTCTTTTACAACAATGATCCACGCGATCATTCTGAAGGGCTTGCGGCTGGGCAGCAGGAGGTTGACGATTACGGACGCGAGATGGGAGCCATAGCCGCCGCCGTCTATCTCTTCGATCTTACTGGAGAGGCGATCTACCGCGACTATATCGACGCGCATTACCGCGACAATCAGATCTTCACCCATCACCGTACGCTTGATTTCGACTACACCCAGACAGCACCTTTGGTCTATTACGCAAGCTTGGCCGGGGCGACGCCTTTGGTTTCGTCTGTCATCAAGACAGAGTTTGCCAAAGGGTTTGAAGACGACGGTTGGAAGGCCACCGAAAGCGATCCTTACGGGGCCCATATTTCGGCCTATGCCTGGGGTAGCAACGCGACCAAATCCAATCACGGCGACATCTTTGGCGACGAAGCGCTTTATGGTTTGGGCAGCCACAGCCCGGTCGATGCCATGAACGCTGCGGCGGACTATCTGCACTATATCGACGGCGTCAATCCGCTCGGCAAGGTCTATCTGTCCAACATGAAGGCGTTTGGTGCGAGCAATTCGGTGGACCGTTTCTACCATACTTGGTTTGCCCACGGCAGTGCACTTTGGGGCAGCGTTAGCGGCTCTAAATTTGGTCCTCCGCCCGGCTACCTCGTGGGCGGCGCCAATCCGCATTACACCTGGGCCAAAGGGTGCCCGAACATCAACTCTGGCTGTGGGCAGGCGCCGCCTTCACCCCCGGTTGGTGAAGTGCCACAAAAGGCCTATGCCGATTTTAGCGATGGCTGGCCAATCGATTCCTGGGAGGTGACCGAGCCATCCATCTCCTACCAAACTGCCTATATCCGTTTGCTAGCCAGGTTTGTTCGTTAGATGGCGATCTAGGCGCACTCTCACGTAAATCCTGCCGCGTCCTGTGGGCCCTACACCTCCTTCAATCTTTTCAGCACAGTGTAGGTACCCGCCGATGCAGAAAGGTGCCACCTTCAACCTCGAGCAGGTCAAGGAGGAAATGTGATCATTCGGATCTCCATCATTCTTCGGTCGTGACCCTATCAAAAAGACACGCCAAAGGTTCTAGAAATTTTGGATCAAGCCTTTGAGAAGATAAAAAGTGTTAGTCAAAGACTCTCGACCCGAAGGGTTGCGTGGCATATGTGTGGATTGGTTCGAGTTGTGATGAGGTGGGGTGAACTCTATGCTGGCTAGAGCTCCGCGTGTAGTACTTGTTTGTTGTGTTGCATTGTTACTTGGGCAAACCCGCTCATTCCCACAGGCGAAAGCTCCGGAGCAGAGCCGTCATCGGCCGATCTCCTTTTTCATCTATACCGACTCCTCCATCGCTGAACATGGGGACGGTGCTGTTCGCGCCCAATTTCAGGAGTTTATCGATCATCTTGGTAATCGCTCGCGCTACGGTTCGGTAGGCATTGCCCTCAACTATCCCTACCTCACATATGTGACCGGCCGCGGGCCGGCGAGCTTTGCGATCGATGCAGCTAAAATGAAACGCTATGAAGCGAACGTGCGTGTAGCCCATGAAATGGGATTGCCAGTTGTCGTGGGCTTCAACGACGGTCCCTGGTTCTCACCTGGCGGTCCTTTCTACGCGTACTGGAAGACGGCTGATGGCGGACGTTTTCTCGCCCGGTATCAGGACGGCCAGGTCAACGAGTCTCTTCACTCCAAGGGCTCTTTGACCAAAGAAGAGCTTGAACCTTTTCTCGGAATCAATCTTTACGACGTGAAGCGAAGTCAGGATGCGCTCCTTCTCACGCTCTCGCCGTACGCCACCAAGTATCGGCGCGCACGCCTGAAGGTGCTGGACCTAGCGCTTGCAGAGTGGCAGCGGATCGACCGAACCTACGCGGGAACCATACAGGCAATTACGACCGACAGCGAAGTGTGTGACTTCTCATTTCGCAGTGTGCCCTCGGGTGACGCTTTGCCCATCGGTCATGAAAAGTCCATGACCGAGCCGTTTTGCCGCCGCTACGGGATCACTGACTGCGACGCATTCTTCCGCAATCATCAGTTCACATACAAGCGTTCTGAAGAGCGCCATTGGTTTGATTTTCGAGCTGAAGCGCACCGCAAGTTTGTTTCGGATACTGTCTCCAACATCCGGAGGCATTTTCCATCGACGGTCATATATACGCACCAGCTCGGAACGCTCGATGAGAACCTCATCCTCGACTATCGCAGACAAGACTTCGCGTCACCGCAACGAACAGCATTCGTGAACGGTTCGATTCCGGGAGTGACAGCGAATGTCTATGAAGGAAGAGACGCAGACTTCCGGGAGCTTGTCTCCCAAGTAAGCGAAAAAGCGGACGGCCACGGCTGGGCCCTGGCGGAATTCAACCCTGGGAAGAATTGGTCTGGAAGTCGCGTCGAGCTGAGCCAGTTCAGCTTTGACTTGCTTCGATTTCTCGCGGATCACCAGGTGTCGACGATCGCGCTCCTGGCATGGAATTCCAATGCGCTCGATTCTGGCATCAAAGATACTGGCGTTGATGATGCCGTAAAACGATTTCTCACGGAAGGACCGGATGCGGGAAATCCTCGATAGCCATTAGCTCGATAGCCATTAGTATGAGAGGCGCTCTAGTGTGGAACAGCCAATTATGCGGCGCCATTCGTGAAGGACGTCTCGCGGCCACCACAGCCGGAGTCGAACAGACGCTGGGTCGCCAACTCATCTCGCTGGAGCAATGGGGCATCAGAGAATGCCCACCACTTTCTGTCCGGAAAACGGCGCTGCTCTTCACCAATTTGACCTTTGCAAGGCTCTCGACGAGCGCATAATCGCCAATGCACTCATCGAGTGGGCCGGATTCGCCAAGCTGGCTTGACAGGCAAAAAACATGCCGATTGCCCGAGCTCTGCATCCCTTTCCACAAAGCCGATCTTAGTGGCTATTGCCGTTCGCCGTGGTCCTTATGGAAAAACGCATTCAGCTCAGCGAAGGTAACTGTGTCGTCGAGGCCGGCCATGCTGGACTCATTGGCAATGGTGCGTGCGGCATGAATGAAGCCGGTCCACGCAGCGCGCGCAAGCGCCGAGCCTACGCTTACACGGCGCACCCCAATATCGGCCAGCTCGGCCAGAGAGAGACCTTTGCTGGATGTGAGAAGAACGTTGACTGGCTTCGGGCGAACGGCAGCGACAATGGCTTCGATATCGGCGCGGCTGGTGGGGCCGGGAGCGTAGAGAACATCGGCACCTGCCTCAGCGTAGGCCCTGAGGCGGCGGATGGCTTCGCCAAGAGGATCGGGATGGCCGACAAGGTAGCACTCGGCACGCGCAGTAAGTAGAACGTCAGAGCCTGTGGAGTCGATGGCGGCGCGTGCAGCTTTGATTCTTTCTACAGCAAGGGACAAATCGTAAAGAGGTTGTGCAGGATCGCCGGTCGCGTCTTCGATGGAGAGCCCGGCGACTCCAGTAGCGACGCAGAGCCGAACGTTTTCTGCGACGGCATCGGGTTGATGCGCGTAGCCCGATTCGAAGTCGGCGTTGATGGGAACGTTGGGGACAGCAGCCACGATACTCGCGATATGTTGCAAGACAGTGTCGCGCGGAACCGCCCACTCGGCATCGGGTAGACCCTGAGTGAAGGCGAAGCCGGAGCTTGTGGTGGCCATAGCCTTGAAGCCGAGCGAACGGAGGTAGCGTGCCGTGCCTCTGTCCCAGGGATTCGGTATGACGAAAAAGCCCGCTTCGTGGAGCCTGCGGAAGGCGGCACGGCGGGCGCTGAAGTCAATGGCTTCCGACGATTCGGTAACGACGGGATTCATGAGTGAGCCTCTACGTCTTCAGATGTTGTAGGAACAGCGTTCGAAGCAATTGTTCTTCCTTGCTTCGAAACAGCCCAAGCCGATACTCTCAACCTGCAATGCTCATTCTTGCTTCCGCCTCCCCTCGTCGTCGCGAACTGCTCACACAAGCTGGCCTTGTCTTCACGGTCGAGTCATCGGATATCAACGAAGACCGTCAGGAGCATGAGATCGCTGCCGCCTACGTCCAGCGCCTCGCGGAAGAAAAGGCGCAGGCGGTGTGGAACCTTCAGCGCGCGCTCGATACGCAGGATGATCCGCTTATCGTTCTGGGCGCCGACACCTGTGTCGTAAGCGATGGCAACATTCTAGGCAAGCCCACCAGCGCCGAAGATGCCCGCCGCATGTTGCAGCTTCTCAGCGGGCGGACGCACGCCGTCCTCACCGGCATCGCCGCTGCAAGCCGAGGCAAGATCGTCAGCGATGTCGAGGTCACGCAGGTTACATTCACGTTCCTCAACGACGTTGAGATTGCAAAGTATGTCAGCAGCGGCGAACCGCTCGACAAGGCTGGCGCCTATGCCATTCAGGGCTACGCGGCACGATGGATTCCACGCATCGAGGGCTGTTACTTCAACGTCGTCGGATTGCCCATCGCCCGCACCATCGCGCTGCTCGACGAAGCTCGCGCCAGACTAGGCTGACTCACTAGTCAACGCTCGCGATCATCGCAGCCAGCAGCGCCGTGCGCGGAACGAGATGCTCGATCACAACCGACTCGTGCGCCGCATGAGCACCTTCACCGACGGCTCCCATGCCATCGAGCGTAGGAACTCCAAGCGCTGCGGTGAAGTTCCCATCGGAGCCGCCACCCGTCGAAGCCTCGTCGAGTTCAAACCCAATCTCGGCGGCGAGCTTCCGCGCCTTCTTGAAGAGAGCGATCGTTCCAGCCTTGCGCTCCATCGGAGGCCGGTTGATGCCGCCCGTGATCTCGAGTTTGCAGTGCGGGTCCGAGACCCTGAGACCGCGAAAGAGCTTTTCCACATAAGCAGCATCGCTCGCCTTCGCGATACGGACGTCGACCTCGGCATGGGCCTCGGAAGCGATGACATTTGACCGCGTTCCACCTGCAACAACACCACAATTTACCGTCAGCGAACGCTCTAAATTGGTAAAGTTCGACATGGTTTGGACCAGTTTTGCCAGCTCCAGAACCGCAGAATGACCACGCTCAAAGTCCACCCCACTGTGCGCTCCCACTCCCGTAACCTGCACATTATAAAAGCCAACGCCCTTCCGAGCGGTCTTATAAGCAAGCCCCTGCGCTGGCTCCAATACAAAAACTGCCTCCGACTCCAACGCCAACTTCTCCGTAATCCCCCGCGAAACCGGACTCCCCACCTCCTCCTCACTGTTAATAAGGAGAGTGACAGGGCGAGCTAACTTCAACTCCCGTAAGGTACTTACGGCCGCCAAGGCCATGACAACCCCAGCCTTCATATCGAGAACACCCGGCCCCCAATACCGTCCTTTTTCCTCCCGCCAAGGCATTCCCGTGAGCGTCCCAATCGGCCACACAGTGTCCAGATGTCCCAATAAAACCAACGGCTTACGAGCCAGGTTCTGCGGACCGAACCGTAATTCCAACACATCGCCGAAAACTTTCTGCCTATGCCGCCGAACACGCCCGCCGAGTGAGACGGCGTGTCGCTCGGCAATGGCCATGGCTGCATTAACTGCTGCCTTATCTTCACTTGGCGATTCCTGAAGGACAAGTTCACGAAGGGTCGTGCGTATCCATTCGCTTCTGGTTTTAACACTACGGAGAATGGTTTGGGGATCCATGGATGCATGTTATAGCAGGTAAATGGCTTATTGGCATAGATTAAGACTGGCTTGGCGGGGAATCAAGGCGACAAAGTGTGGTAATTTTGCCACATCGACAGGGATAAGTCGGAATGTAAGCTTAAGAATGGATTTGCAGGAGACATCGATTCGTGGCATTGGAAGCCCACTTTGAACGGACAATTCGGTCGGAGATTGAGTTTTCCGGTGTGGGTCTACATAGTGGAGCCCCGGTTTCGATGCGCTTGGTTCCGGCGCCAGCCGGATCCGGTATCGTCTTTAGACGCACAGACTTAGACAACTTTGAGATTGCTGCTAATGGACGAAACGTCGCGAAGGTAAGCTATGCGACGAGCCTGATGCGCGGTAGTGTGTTGATCTCGACCACGGAACATCTGCTTTCAGCTTTGATTGGGTTTGGGGTGGATAACGTCATCGTTGAGATGGATAATCTGGAGGTTCCAATTCTGGATGGGAGTGCTTTGCCTTATGTGCAAACCTTTCATTCTGTGGGGCTTAAGCAGCAACGGCGGCGGCGGGAATACATAAAAATTTTGAAGGATGTCGAGGTCCGTGATGGGTCCAAGTTTATTGGGGTTTACCCAGGATCGGGTTACGGGATCCAGTACACCATCGACTTCCCACAACCTATTGGTTATGAGACATTTACGGGAGATCTAGCAACCGGGGATTATGTGAGGTTGATTGCTCCGGCGCGGACGTTTGGGTTTAAGGAAGATGAGGCTATGTTGCGGAATATGGGGCTGATTCGTGGGGTTTCCGACGCGAGCGCCATCATTGTTTCGCGGCAAGGTGTTGAAAATGGGCCACTTCGGTTTAGTGATGAGTTTGTGCGGCACAAGGTTTTGGATTTAATTGGGGATCTGGCGTTGGCGGGGCGTCGGATACAGGGCCGGGTGGTGGCCGAGAGGGCAGGTCATGCGATGCATACTGCTCTAGTGCAACGACTTATGCGTGATCGCTCAGCGTGGGAGCTGGCGCATGGGTATGATGAAGTGGTTGAGCCGGAGAGGGTGAGGGCGAGACTGCAGCCTGTTCACGCTTAGTCATTTTCGTAGTGCAAGACGTGGTATTAAGTCTGAAAATGGTGGACATCTTGTGGTGATTTGTATGGCTAATTTGCACCCCTCGTTCGCGGTGCGAGGGTGAAGAAACTCGCCGCGATTGGGTTGGGGTCGAACCTGGAGTCACGGTTTGGCGACCGAAGGGCGAACGTGTGGGAAGCGGTCGAGCGCATCCGGGAACTGGGCGAGGTGAAGGCGGTCTCATCGGTTTACGACACGGAGCCGGTGGGATATGTGGAGCAGCCGAGATTTCTAAATGCTGCGGTACTGCTGAAGACTTCGCTGGAGCCGGTGGAGTTGATGCGTTCTTTGCTTGAGATTGAGCGGAGGATGGGACGGGAACGGTCGGGGGCGGTGGCCAAGGGGCCTCGGGTGATCGATCTGGATCTGCTGCTGTATGGGCAGGCGGTAATGAACACGACAGAGTTGACGCTGCCGCATCCGGAGATGACGGAACGTCGGTTTGTGCTGGAGCCGCTGGCGGAGATTGCTCCGGAGATGGTGCATCCGGTGCTTGGGTTGACGGTGAGGGAGATGCTGGCTCGGGTGTAAGCGTAGGAGTTAGCTGGTAGTACAGCTGATTCGGTTACAGCTCAGACATTTGTTCTTGTCTGGTTACAATTTCTCGCGTAGCTTCTTGATTGATTCTAACTTACAGAAAACAGGTTGACTAACATGCGTCGTTTGCTGGCGTTGTGTCTTGTTGCGCTTTTTGCATTGGGCGATAGTGCCTTTGGACAGAATGAAAAGGCTCCGGTGGTTCCGGCAGCTGCTCCTGTTGCGGCCCAGGCTGCGAGCGTACCGCCGCCACCTAATACGCTGCAGGATGGGACAGCGATCAAACTACGATTGGCTGAGAACCTGACCTCTGCGACGGCTAAAGCGGGGCAGCAGGTTTCGTTCGAGGTGCTGGACGAGGTCGATGTTCAGGGGGTTCCGGTGATTGCGAAGGGCGCGCAAGCGCTGGCGACAGTGACTACGGCGGAACCGAAGAAAAGCATGGGCCGAGGTGGAAAGCTGGATGTGAATATCGACAGCGTTAGGCTGATCGATGGGGAGAAGGCTGCGCTAAGCGCTACTCAGAATGCGAAGGGCGGCGGACATACCGGTGCGATGACGGCTGGAATGGTCGGCACGGCAATCGTGTTCTTTCCCGCAGCTCCACTACTGTTGTTTATTCATGGTAAGGACATCACGATACCGAAAGGGACGGAGGTTACAGCGTTTGTGTCGGGAGATATGAAGCTCGATATGGCGAAGTTTGCGCCTGTGGCTTCGGGTACTCCGGTTGTGGCGACATCTCCTGCGCAGGGGCTGACTATAGAATCAAGTGTGCCGAACTGTGATATCGAGGTGGATGGGAATTTTGTGGGGAGTACGCCTTCGTCGCTGAATCTCGCTCCGGGAAAGCATGAGATTGTGGTGAAGAAGGCCGGTTATCAGGATTGGACACGGAGCATGATGGTGGGGAGTGGGGCTGTTCGGCTTAGTGCGGAGATGGTGGCGAAGTGAAGAAGCTTAGTGCGGTTCGCGCGTAACGCGAATACCCACTCATGCGATAAAACCGCATGAGTGGGGCACCCGGCGAATACCCCACCCTTCGCAAAAGACGCGAAGGTGGGTGGGAGAACAACGCGGGTTGGTGGGACAATTGGCTTATGGCAAATTTGACGTTGGTTTATGGGATGAGGCTGCTGCCGGCAGATGAGGTGGCAGAGGTGGGCGATGCTCCGATCGCTCTTAAGAATGGAAATAAGGCGCGGGTTACGATGCACGTTCTTGAAGGAAGCCGGGAAGAGATTGAAGCCCAGTTGCGCATGAGCCTAGACGCTTTTTTCGACTTTTATCCGGAGATCTAGCAGGGTGCCTTTAGCGCAGCGGAAGCGTACGTCAGTGGATAAAGGCGCATTCAACACGCAATGTTTACGGCATCCTTCGGCTTCGCTCAGGACTGGCTCTGAAGAGGTACTGAAAAAGCCTGATTACGGGAAATGAAGAGAAGCCCGGGGTTAGAGCCCCTTTTATTCGCAACGGTTTTTCGCAGGGCTAAAGCCCTGCGCTCCCACCGAAGAACAAAGGCAGTCCTTTTTCAGCACCCTAAAGCCATGTGCTCTCACCCGAAAGACAAAGACAGTCCTTTTGTAACGTGACCTTTGGTTGCGCCCTCGATCTACTACCTGCGCTGTTCCCTCCTTCTGCTGACGAAGAAGGAGTAGAGACAGAGACGCAGCTATGACTAACATTCGATGGATCGGACACTACATGGCATTTGCTTTGCTGCTTGTGCCGGTTGCCCATGGACAAGATTCGACGGCTGCCGATACCACGGTCGAAGATGCACTGCATCGGATGTCGGATCAGGCTGGAGTTGTCTTTGTTGGCGAGGTTGTTGCGATTCGCCACATTGCTGGTGAAGGCGGCGCCTCCGGTGTGGTCGAAGTAGAGTTTCGCGTCGATCAGGCGGTGCGCGGTGGCGTTACGGGTGGATCGTATGTGCTGCGCGAATGGGCTGGCCTGTGGTCTGGCAGCGATCAACGCTACCGTGTCGGACAGCGTCTTCTTATGCTGCTTCACAGTCCCGGAGCCGGTGGCGTTACCTCGCCGGTGGGAGGTATGGCGGGAGCTATCCCGATTCGTGGCTCGGCCACCTCGTTGACGGCAACGGCAACTGCATCGTCGATGCCCTCGCCTGTAGCGGATCTTTGCTGGGTTGGGACGCGATTGCAGCGCGCGGTGGCGTATCGCGACGCTTCCGAGCCGCTGGTAAGCGCAACTGATGTACCTAAAGCGATTGGCGTAGATACGGCAGGAAGTGAAACCTCTACAGCGGCGCAGCAAGCGTCTGTCAGCGTTGTGGTGAACATGTTGGCTTCGTGGCGGAAGAAAGATGCCAAGTAGATTTCTTCGTGGGCTGGCGCTAATGGTTGTGGCGATTGCGACTGACGCGGCGGGCAGCGGGCCGCGCTGGGTGACGGGACAGCCTTACTACTATCCAGAGGGGATCCCCATTGTCTGGTACACGGATAGCCCGCAATACTTTACCGACTCGGGCGATTTGAGTGCCTATGTTAACCACGCTCAAGCGGATGCGATTGTCGACGCTGCGGCAGGCGTCTGGACCATTCTTGTCTCGCGGCTAAACCTGCTCAGGGGCGGGACGCTCGACGAACATGCGAGCGCGGCCAATGTTTATCCAACCAGCACTGGACTGGTTTTTCCCTCGGACGTGCAAAGCGCGAATTACCTGAACAAACAGATTGCCGTGCTCTACGATTCGGACGGCGCGATCACGGATATGATGCTGGGGCAGGGCGCGAGCGATCCGTCGGGTTGCCGCCAGAACGCTGTTACCGAGAGCGCGGACTCGATCTCCACCTCCGGCAAAATTCAACATGCCATTCTCGTTTTGAATGGGCGCTGTACCGGACCGGCTCCAGAGCAACAGCTTCAACTGCAATACCAACTGATGCGAGCGTTCGGCCGAATCGTCGGCATGGGTTGGTCGCAAACTAATGACAATGTTTTCACCGGCAATCCCACACCTACTTACAACCAGGCGCTTTACTGGCCGATCATGCATCCGATCGACATCATCTGTGGACCTTACACTTATCAGTGCATGCCGCAGCCTTTCACTCTGCGAGACGACGATATCTCTGGTCTTGTGCTGTTGTATCCGGTCTCGAGATTCGATCCGCCTGCTCCGGGAAAGACCGATACGCTAGCTCGCGGAGGGTTGGTCAGAGGCACGATTAGCTTTCCCAACGGCCAGGGGATGCAGGGGGTCAATGTGGTGATACATCGTCTGGAACCGTCCTGGAGCACCCCTGAAGCATGGGAGTCGACCTCGGGTGTTTCGGGCTATCTCTTCCGTCGCCACAGTGCAAATCCCGTAAATGGCATTGTGTCTTCAGCGAAGACCAATATGGGGACACCCAACCCAAGCTATGAGGGTTACTACCAGATATTCCGAACGCCGCTGTATGACTGGGAGCCCTGGCAGAATCTCGTCATCTCTACACAAGCCATCAATCCTCTTTACGTAGGGCAATACGCAGTTGGACCTTACGACACCAACGTTGTTAAACCCTCTGGGGCGACGGCGCAGCAGATGCTCTACGTCATGGGCACCTACGCAGACGCGACTGCTAATTTCTCTATCAGCGACGCGGCCACGGGTTGCCAGATAACGCAGGACGGAACTGAGTCGGCTCCGGCAGCGGTCTCGCTGCAAGGATGGTGGACCGGCAATCTCTGTTCGTATGGCCATACGGCGTGGTCTGCTATTTCTGTCAAGGCAAACCGCACGCTGAGTGTCGAGGTGACCGCACTGGACGAACAATCTTTTGCCACCTCGGCCAAGATGATGCCCGTTATAGGGCTTTGGAAGTCGACTGATGCAACGGGAACGCTTCCGACTGTCGCGGCCACGCCTGGCGCGTTCAACAGCGCCTCTACGGGCATGACTACGCTGACCGCCCCGAGTACGCAACCGCAACAGTTACGAATTGCGATTGCTGATCAGCGTGGTGATGGACGACCGGATTATGCGTATCAGGCCAGGGTTCTGTATGCCGATACGATAGTTCCGGCGACCGGAGGCGTGGTCACGATTACAGGCATGGGCTTCCGCGCGGGTAATGCTGTAACGGTCAACGGGGTTTCGGCAGCAGTTTCGTGTTGGACGGCGAATACCATCGTGGCCACTGTGCCGTCCCTTCACAGTATGGGCGTCGGTACTGCGCTCGTCGCCGATGTAACCGTGAAAGACCTTGCCAGTGGAGGAACGACGGTGATGACCAGCGCTCTTTCCTATGCCGCTCCTGTGCCCACGCTGAACACTAGGGCTGCGCCGCGTGGAACCGTCTTTATTGGCGATACGGCTCCCTTTACCGTGCAAGCGATTGCAGCTGACGGAGTAACTCCTCTGGTGAATCAGAGCATCGCCTTTACGACCACAGGTGCGGATGCGATCTTCGGAGCTTGCGCGGCGGCCACCTGCAGCGTTCTGACTGATGTAAATGGCATCGCTTCCATTACTGTTATTCCGCAGGCTCCGGGCGACGTAGCGCTCGCTGCTACGGGTACCGCGGGGACACAGACTGATGTTTTCACCGCGGCGGCTCGTGTCCGCACTGTGACCGCGCTCAATCCTGAGCAGTACGTAGCAGCAGGGGCAAGCGTCGTCTGGAACCCGCGGGTGGCGTTGACTGACAATTCTGCCTCGACTATTGGGGTTCCTGTGAGTTGGAGTGGAGCGTCCGGGCAGATGCTTGTAACACCGTCGGTCTCAACAACGGATGCTCAAAGTGTTGCGCAGGCACAGGCCACGGCGGGGCCGCTGGCTGCGGGAGGAGAGGCCACGATTACAGCTTGCGCGTGGATTGCTACGTGCACCAGCTTTACAGCAATCGGTGTCGACGATGGTCAGTTGCAGATCGTGATCGTGAGCGGGGAAGGCCAGTCGATTTCAGCGACCGGCACGCTGGCTCCCGTGGTTCTTCGCGTGACCGATGCGGGATCGCATCCTGTAGCGGGGGCGCTTGTTGGGATTCACCAAACTCTCGATGCGTGGCAACCTCCGTGTCCCGATCACGGACGTTGCCCAGTTCCGGCGGTCTATGGCACATCCACGACAAGCGAGATCTCTGATGCGAATGGCCTTGTTGCGATTGTGCCGATGCAGATGGCAGGGGTTCCGGGCGTGACGAGTATAGCCGCTGCGTCCGGCCCAAATGGCTTCGTGTCGCTGGCGCTTCAGCAGCAACCGTAAGGATGGCTTCGCGCTCGCAATCGGGTAATGTGACCTAACCTCTCGTAGGTGCATCAAAATCAGGACGAGCGAAACGGGGATCAGAGAGATGGCAGTAGCTACGACGATCAGTACCAACTTCCGTAAACGTGTGGTTGTGATTGGCGGAGGGTTCGCCGGAATCAATGTGGCGCAGGAGTTGGGGAAACTTCCTCTGGATATCACGCTTGTGGATCGAAAAAACCACCATACGTTTCAGCCGCTTCTCTACCAGGTTGCCCTTGGTGTGCTGTCTCCGGCGGAGATTGCGCAACCCATCCGCTCGATTCTCCGTGACTACCCGAACGTAGAGGTGCTGATGGATGAGGCGATTGGGTTCGATTTGCAGCAGCGGCGCGTTCAGGTTAAGACGGGCGCTCAGCTGGAATATGACTATCTGGTTGTGGCTACCGGGTCGACCCACTCCTATTTCGGTCGTGATGACTGGGCGTCTCTTGCGCCGGGTCTTAAAACGGTCGAGGATGCAACCGAGATTCGACGCCGCGTGCTGTTGTCCTTTGAGCTTGCCGAGCGGCAGATGCAGGAGGCGGGAATTCATCCGCCGTTGAAGTTCGCCATTATTGGTGGTGGCCCTACTGGGGTTGAACTTGCTGGAGCTATCAGCGATATCGCCCGGCTGTATATGGCGAAAGATTTTCGCCACATCGATCCAGCTACGGCAGAGGTGCAGATCTTTGAGGGTTCGCCGAGCATACTTGCCGCTTATCCCCCTGATCTTCAGCAGAAAGCGTTGGAGCAGCTCAATGCTCTCGGGGTCAAGGTTCGCACCAATGCTCATGTGACGGATGTTCAGCCTGGTTATGTTGTGGTGGGCGATGAGCGAATCGAGGCTGCTGTTACGCTTTGGGCTGCTGGCGTGCAGGCCTCACCATTGGGCAAGCTGCTTGGCTTTCCAACGGATCGGCGAGGTTGCGTGTTCGTCGATCAGTATCTGAACCCTCCGGGTCATCCGGAGATCTTTATCTGCGGCGATCTTGCCCATGTGGAAGAGGACGGGCGCCAGCTTCCTGGTGTTGCACAGCCTGCGATGCAGATGGGAACTTATGCGGCGAAGCGCATTGCGCGGCTGACCGCTCGCGATTTCGGTAGCGATGGCAGTGGCGTCGACGCTCCGTTTCACTATTTCGATAAGGGAGACATGGCTACTATAGGACGAAAGGCTGCCGTCGCGAACATCAAATGGCCTTTCAAAGGACACTTGAGCGGCGTCTTCGCATGGATTACGTGGCTCTTCATCCACGTCTTCTTCCTCATAGGTTTCCGAAATCGTATCGCCATCTTCCTGCAATGGGCCTGGACCTACATCACCTTTAGTGAAGGCGCTCGCCTTATTACCGGCTCGCAGAATCTTCCTGGATGGAATGAAAAATATGGGAGCGAGTCGGCTGTGACGGCTGAGGAGCCGCTGGATCTTGCGTCGCCTAAAACGTAGGCCAGCGATTGGGATGGCTCGGCTCCGTGGAATGCTCCTGTGAAAATTTCAGGAAGAAGCGAAGCCTGCAAAGATGGCGGCAATTCGGTTTGGCCATGCTTTGCAGGCTGTGAACGATTAGAGTGACTCCAGGATCTGCTCAAGCCTGTCGTAACCTTCGGCCATGCCCTTATCCATTGGGGTTTTAAGGACAGCATCGCGTGCCTCGCGTGAGGAGTAGAGGATCGTGTTGGTGAGTGTGGTCTTGCCGTCCTGCTCGGTGAAGACGAGCGTGCCGATGGCCTCGCCATTGGTCCAGTCCTGATCGAACAACTGAGTGGCGACGATGCGCTCCGGCGGAATGACCTCGCGATGGATGCCGCCCATGCCAATCTCTTCTCCACTGGGGCCGCGCCATACATAGCGATAGGAGCCACCCACTCTTAGATCGACCTCGCAGACTTCGAGAGACCAGTTACCCGGCCCGAAGAGCCAACGCTTGAGCAATTCGGGTTTGGTGAAGGCGTCGAAGACGAGCTGGCGCGGGCCGTTGAAGACGCGGGTGACTACGATCTCCTTCTCGGTGGGGGTGGCTAGTTGCATCATTTCCATTCGGTTCATTGGTGATCTCCTATTTTTTCGATTTTTTGCGTGCGGGTTTTTTCTTCTTGCTTGTCTTATTTGTCTTCATTTCGTCGAGCAGAAAGTCCAGTTGCCGGTAGGCGGTCTCCCAAAACTGACGGTAGTTCTCGAGCCATTCGGTAGCTTCCGCGAGAGGTGCGGCTTCGAGCTTGCGGGGACGCCGCTGGGCGTCGAGACCGCGTGAGATGAGGCCGGCGCGCTCAAGTACCTTGAGGTGTTTGGAGATGGCAGGTTGGCTCATCTCGAAGGGAGCGGCCAGCTCTGTTACTGAAGCCTCGCCGGACGCGAGGCGGGCGAGGATGGCTCGACGGGTGGGATCTGCCAGGGCGGCGAAGGTGGCATCGAGTGAAGGTGCGTTTATATAGCCTATCGGTTCCATAACTGATTGGTAATATAAAAATGACACCAGCAATTGTCAAGAGCGTTCTAAGCAAATTTTTAGGTTGAGGCGCTAGGTTCGTTTCGACGAAGGAGTGCGAACTCAATCTTTTGGGCGAAGACGGCCATGTTTGATGTCGCTTAGAGTGTGAAAGCTCAAGAGCAGGCTATTTTGTTGTCCGTTTATTGATAGGCCAATTTTGCGTTTTAAGGATTAATTATGAAAAACATACAGCGGTTGATGATGTTGGTGGCGGCGGTGTCGGTGAGTTTCGCAGGCGGTCGAGCGTTGGCGCAGGGATGCGTCGCGGCGCATTCGAATCAGCGGAACATGGATGAGTTGGTGAAGGACTATGACGGCGGGTCTCACGGCTTGTGGTCGATTCATAACCTGACCCTGGATATCGGCTATCGAGTGTTCAATTCGAACAAGTATTTTGTCGGCGATCAGAAGATTGCGCGGCCGACAGCAGTAAGGAACCATCAGAATATTTTCGATATTGGAGTGGAGTACCGGTTTTCTCCGCGGTGGAGCTTCATCGCCGATGTGCCGATTTACGACGGAACGCGCAACCAGATTTATCCGCCGTCGGGGATATATCAGGTGAGCGGGTTGGGTGATATTACGCTGGGAGCGCAGGCATGGATCTTCCGTCCGCCAACGGAGAATGGAGGAGACATCGCTGTGAGCGCCTCGTTGAAGATTCCTACGGGGATCAATGATGCGACTGGGTCGGGGCTCTATAAAGGGCAGGTGATCAAAGCAACGGCGGATCAGTCGATGCAGCCGGGCGATGGTGGCTGGGGATTTTCGTTGGGCTCACAGGGATACAAGTCGATGTGGCGGCGGGCGGATGTTTACTATGAGGCGGCGTATCTGTTCAATCCGATGGATACGAATGGCGTGGCGACGTTTCGGAGTCAGCCGGGACAAGGCGTAATGTCGGTGACGGACCAGTATCTCTACCGGGCGGGAGTATCGCAGGGTGTCCCGAAGGTACGGGGGTTGGCGTTGAGTCTGGGCGTTCGCGGCGAGGGCGTACCGGTGCGCGATTTGCTGGGCGACAGCAATGGATTCCGGCGGCCGGGAACGATTGTGTCGCTGGATCCGGGGCTGATGATGAATGTGAAACGGACGACGCTGTCGGTGAATGGGCCGTGGGCGCTGTACCGGAACCGGCCTCCGAGCGTGCCGGAGGTACAGAACAACACGAAGAATGGCGATGCGTTTTTTGCTGACTATACGGTGATTGTGCGGTTGACGCATCACTTCTAACGCGGCGCAGTGGCCTTGTCTCCATCGAAAGATGGAGGCGAAAATGGACCATCGTACCCATGACAGCGGGAGGCATCGATCGTAATCTTGTCTTCGTTACGTATTGCTCTCCAGGAGGCGCCAATCAGGCGCCTCTATTTTTTTGCGGCAAAAGGCGTACGCTTGTTCTCTTGAAGTTTAGCGGAGGACTGAGCGATGGCGGTGATGGCGAACGTAGAGGAACGTGCGGAGATTGGACGACAGCGGCGTAAGCAGATACGCCGAGTAGACCATGCAATGCTGAAGGCGAAGGACCGCAAGGTCGATCCGTTGAAGCTGCTGGATGCGTCGATGAAAGGGCGGGTGCCGGCCCTGGTGCAGCTGAAGTACCAGTTGATGGAAGGATCGCCGTTTGCGTACTTTCGTGGAGCGGTGCCTGTGATGGCGTATGACCTCTCGTTGGTGGCGAATACAGGGATCATTAGCCAACTGTGCGGTGATGCGCATGTGAGGAACCTGGGGGCGTTCGCGGGGCCGGACGGGCGGCTGGAGTTCGACATCAACGACTTCGATGAGACGATTGCGGGGCCGTTTGAGTGGGATGTGAAGCGGATGGCGACCAGCCTGGTGCTGGCAGGGCGTGGCGCCGGTGCGAAGAATGTGGATTGCCGTGAGGCGGCGGCGGTGTTTCTTGATAAGTACCGGACGACGATGCTGATGTTCGCGCGAATGCCGGTGCTGGAGGTGGCGAGGTATAAAGTGCATCGGCTGCGCAATGTGCCGACCGTGGGCGGAATTCTGCGAATGGCAGAACGGGCTACACCCACGCATACTCTGTTGACGTTGACGGAACGCGAGGATGCTACGACCACAAAAAAAAGCAAGACGCAGGAAAAAGCGGGACGGGTGTTCCGGACGATACCACCGACTCTGACAAGAGTTAAGGGTGCGATGGCTGAGAAGATCGTGGGGTCGCTGGAGTTATATACAGAGAGTCTGCTGCGGGAACGTCGACATTTGCTGGCGCAGTACCGGCCTGTGGATGTAGCGTTCAAGGTGGTGGGAACGGGGTCGGTTGGGCTGCGGGACTATTGCGTTTATATGGAGGGGAATGGACCGCGGGATCCGCTGTTTCTGCAGATCAAAGAGGAGGCGGTTTCGGGGTATGCGCCTTATGTGGGGCGTGTGAATGGGGGATTCAATCGACGGGGAAACTTTCATCAGGGGCGGAGAGTCGTGGAGGGATCGCGGGCGATGCAGTTGCAGTCGGATCCATTTCTGGGGTGGACAACGATGGAGGGGCGGGACTATCTGGTGCGACAGCTGAACGATCACAAGGCTTCGATCCAGGTGGAAGACCTGAAGGCGGCAGGACTGATGGAGTACGCGGAGGTGTGCGGAGAGCTGTTGGCGCGTGGTCATGCGCGATCGGGCGATGCTGCGATGCTGGCGGGGTATCTTGGGCCTTCGACGCGGTTTGATGATGCGGTTGTGGCGTTTGCAGTGGCGTATGCCAATCAAACGGAGACGGACTGGGAGGAGCTGGTGCGGTCGTTGAAGCCGGCGAAGAAGAAGGTCGTCAGTAAGAAACTTCGCTGAAGCGAGGCGGAAAGATCAGGATTCTTTTCTTTGGGCTCTACTTCAGCCCGCTTCGAACCCGCTCCATCGTAGCCAGATAAAAATGCAGATTGTGCACCGAGTTGAGCGTAAGCCCCAGCGGCTCGCCAGCCACAAATAGATGCCGAAGATAAGCCCGCGTATATCGCGCACAAACCATGCATCCGCAAGCAGCATCGATCGGTCCTGAATCCTCTGCATATTCCTTGCGCTTGATGTTCATCCGCACGACACGTCCGTCATCATCACGGGCAAACACCAGTCCATGACGTCCCGCTCGCGTAGGCAAAACGCAATCCATCATGTCGACGCCCATCTTCGCGTACTCTTCAATCTCATCGGGATAACCAACGCCCATCACATAGCGAGGTTTGTCCTTCGGCAGCCACTCGAGCGTTCGCGCAATCATCTCCCGCGTAACCTCGCGAGGCTCACCGACAGCCAAACCGCCAATCGCATAGCCCGGCAGATCCATCTCTACCAGCCGCTCTGCCGACTCCTTCCGGAGATCGACATACATTCCGCCCTGCACGATTCCAAACAGGTTCTGTGTCTTCCCATCCTTCTCCGCGAACCACGGAACAAGATGTCTGTTCGCATCGAAGTGATCCTTCGACCGCTGCGCCCACGCATGAGTCAACCCCATTGACTCTCGCGTTCGCTCCCATGTGGCCGGCGTCTCGACACACTCATCGAAGACCATCGCAATGTCCGCGCCCAGCGCAATCTGCACATCCATCGAGTGCTCCGGCGAGAAGAAGTGCTTCGATCCATCCAGATGCGATCGAAACTCCACGCCTTCCGACGTAACCTTCCGCAGACCGCTCAGGCTGAATACTTGAAATCCACCCGAATCGGTCAACATCGGCCGTTCCCAGCTCATGAACCGGTGCACTCCGCCCATCCGTCGCACGAGCTCGTGTCCAGGACGAAGATAGAGATGATATGTATTCGCGAGGATGATCTCGGCCCCTCTGTCATCGGGTCCAGTCCTCTCCAGCACGCCCTGTTCGACGGCCTTCACACTCGCTAGTGTTCCAACCGGCATAAACACCGGAGTCTGCGCCACACCATGCGGCAGCGTAACCGAGGCTCTGCGCCCTCCACACTCTGCTGTCTTCTGTATCTCAAACGTAAGCGCCATCTACTTGATTGTAGAAGCACCGCCCACACCGCCAGCGATATAGTGGTAGCCCATGATCAAGTATCTGCTGGCAACGCTCTGCCTCTCCCTGTCCGCCGCTGCACAGACCCCCGCCAAGCCTGAGCCTTCATCACTCGCAACAAACTCCGCCCAACACTCCGATGTGCCCTCCGGCACACTCTCACCAAAGCTCTCTATCACCAGCCACGTCTACGACGGCATGAAGAGCGACTACTGGATCTATGTCCCCGCCCAGTACGATCCCAAAGTCCCCGCGGCACTCATGGTCTTCAACGATGGCGGAGGATATATCAACCGCAACGGCGATCATCCTGCCCTCAATGTCCTCGACAACCTCATCGCGCAACACAAAATCCCTGTCATGATCACCGTCTTCACCAACCCCGGCGACATACCTATGTCGCCTGGTACGCCTACCTCCCGCTTCGTCGAAGCGTACTCCCGGAAATGGTCGCGCAGCCTCAAAGACTCCATGCGATCGACCGAGTACGACACCGTCTCTGACCGCTACGCCCGTTTTCTGCGCGATGAACTTCTGCCTGAGGTCGCCGCCAAATACAACCTCCGCAAAGACGCCTACAGCCACGCCATCACTGGCCTCTCCTCCGGCGGAATCGCCGCCTTCAACGCCGCGTGGCAAATGCCCGATGAGTTCAGCCGCGTCATCACCTGGATAGGTAGTTTCACCGGCATCCAATGGCACGAAGACCCCGCCGTCCCTGATGGAGGCCAGGACTATCCTGAAAAGATTCTCCGCGAACCACACCGCAACATTCGCGTCTGGGTACAGGATGGCAGCAACGACCAGGAGAACGATCGCTACGGCAGCTGGCCGCTCGCAAACATCCGCGTGGCTAATGCTCTCAAGCTCAAATCCTACGACTCGCACTTCAGCTTCGGGGTCGGCCCGCACAGCCCGGTCGAGGGCGCAGCTGAATTCCCTCAGGAGATGATCTGGCTATGGCGAGACTACGATCCTGCCCAAACAACCCAGGCTTACATACAGGATCCCGCTGAAGCCACTCGGCCACCCTTCCGCGTCTCTATCACCAACCGCAACGTCCACTAGCCGCGATCGAACCGCATGCCTCTACTTCTCCAGCATAGCCACCGCTTCAGCCACCGTTAGTTCTTGCAGCACCTTGAAATCGCTGTGCACCGCGTGTTCTTTCTTACCAATCATCTTGAAGAAGATGGCTCTTCCATTGATATCCGTATCGAGCGTCTGCGTCTTCCACTCCGTCCCATACACCAGCTGTCTCGTGGTATCAAAGTTACTTCCAGCTTTAATCGTCGCCACCAAACCGAACCCGATGTTCACATCCTCGTGCAATCTTCCTTCAATCCCGCGTAGCCGCATCACGCGTGGATCCACCAGGATCGAACCCTTCATCCCATGGAGAACTCGCTCCTCCAGCGACTGCGTTACGTAGTCGGGATTCGGGCGAAAATCGATCCGTACAAACTCTCCCTCTTGCCGCGCATTCTCAAACAGAAACGCCTTCGGCAACAGGTCCAGCATCTCCTTCGCGTGTTTTTCATCATTCTTCAGCGCCGCCGAACTCTTCTCAAACGCAGCCGGATTTTCGACAATTCCTTGTAACCGCGCTCGCTCTGCGGCTGCCCGCTCGTTGCTGAGAGGCTGCCCATCCTCGGCGATAAGCATCCGCATCTTCCCGGCCGATGTCTCAACCACCCGCTCCGTCCAGAGGTGGTGCCCGGTTCGCTCCGACCGCTCCTGTGACAAATACATATATTTGTTTCGATGCAGTTCTGCTGTTCTCTCCTGCAGCAGCATGGCGTCCACTATTTGCCGCGCCGTCTGGCCGCTCTGCGCCATCACCATCGGAGTAGGCAAACAAAGCCCCGCCGCGACAAACAACCAAAACCACATTTGAGGCCACTTCAGTCGTTTCAAACTAACCCTCTCCCACTAGTAGATGCGTTTGTGCCGAAATCTCCAAGCTTCCGCAAATGAAACTCACGTAGACTAGCGCTCAAATCCCCATGTCCGACTCTCCACACAATTCGCCGGACCAGATCCCAAACCCGCTCCTCAGCGAGCCAGAGTTCCCTTCTTCAATCGACGGGACTGCCCTCAAACCCACTCCAGCTAAGGGCCGAAGAGCAGCAGCGGCTTTTATCTTCTTCACCGTCACGCTGGACATGCTTGCGCTCGGCATGATCGCGCCTGTTCTTCCGCGTCTCATTGAGAGCTTCCTTTATGGCAATACCGTCGATGCCGCACAGATGCTTGGACTCTTCGGAACGGTTTTCGCTGTCATGCAGTTTTTCTGCTCTCCTATCCTCGGCTCACTCTCCGACCGCTTCGGCCGCCGTCCTATCGTCCTTCTCTCGAACTTCGGGCTCGGCTTCGACTATCTCCTTATGGC